>Ga0307515_10000996_pt1 | contig 64755 bp, 59 predicted proteins | sample 17_EM_MG_FD_194513 | JGI IMG/M metagenome (GOLD analysis project Ga0307515, IMG submission 194513) | Populus trichocarpa ectomycorrhiza microbial communities from riparian zone in the Pacific Northwest, United States - 17_EM | ecosystem: Host-associated > Plants > Roots > Unclassified | place... | reverse complement strand
GGCAATCTCACTCAAACGCCCACGCTTATCGGCTGTAATTTGTTAAGGATCCCAGCAAGCCAGACTCTCGTCCAACCCACCTTCATCAAGCTCGCTGTGATCAGCGCAGCCTTGAATTATATACCGAATTTTTTGCTACTTTCGAAAGTTTCGAAAAACTTTTTGAACCTGCAATCAACTCAACCTACTCTTCACCTCGATCGACTCCAGAACCAGTCCGTCATCAGCCGAGCCCTCGACTATAGCACCCTTTTTGAGAGACCGGCAAGATGCAGACAAAAAACTAAGCAGCCCAAAGAAAAAGGCAGAAAGGCTGCCCGGCGCGCGCCGGGCAGCCTTTGCTGATCGACTGACTTACTACTTCGACAATTCGCTGGAAGTCGCAGCGTCCAGCCGCCCTGTCAGCGGCAGGTTGCGGCTTTGCTGGAACGAACGCAGTGCCGTTGCCGTCTTGCGGCCCATGGCGCCATCGGGCGTGCCGACGTCATAGCCAAGACCGCTGAGCTTTTCCTGGGCTGCCTTGAGGCTCATCAGCGGTGCGCTTGCCGCACCGGGTGCATAGGTTTGCGAGGGTCCGGCAGCGCCGTCCACGCCCAGGCGGCCGCCACCACCCAGGCCCTGCCCTTGCACACTTTGCGCCTTGTAGGCACGCAGTGACTTCACCATGCCGTTGTACGCGTCCATGAACGCCGCAGCGATCACCTTGCCTTGGGGCGTGGTGCTGTAGCCGCCCACGGCTGCCCCACCAGCGCCGCCAAACAGCCCGGCCATTCCGCCGAAATCGGTTTTGGACGCGCTGCCTTCGGACGCGGCGATCTGCACGCTGGAGCGGTTGTCGATCATGGTGAGCATCACACTGGCTTCGCGCGTGGCCGTGGCACCCGCCACTGCGCCCAACACGCGCCCGGTGTTGCCAAACAAACCGCCCAGCGAGGCTGCACCGCCGCCGGTGTTCTGGTTGAAGATCACTTCGGGCGACAGGCCGTAATCGGACGAAACCACCTGGCCCTTGCCGAAATTGCTGCCGGCGCGCATTTCACCGGCCCCCTGCAGGGCGCGCTCACGGCTCATGGCGTTCATGCCGGCAGCGGAACGTTCCACCACCACGAAGCAGTTGGACTGCTGGATCATCAGGCGCAGCAGATTGGCCGTCGGTGGCAGGCGGTATTCATTGCGCAGGATGGTGTACCAGCCGGCCTGTTCGTTCTCGATCAACGACACCGTGCCCAGCGGGGACTGGCATTTCTCGAGCTGAGAATTCGCATTGGTGGCCGTGGCCCCGCCAGCGCTGCCCGTGGCGACGGTTTTGGCGTCCGGGCTACCCATTTTCATGTCAGTGGTTTCGCAGCCAGACAGGAGCGCAGCGACGGCGATGACACTGAGGGATAGGCAGTGGATTTTCATGATGTTCGGCCTCGGAGAGAGGGTAAAGAAAAGTTAACCAATACCGTCTGTTGCGTCAGAAGTGCAACAAACAGGTAAAGCCGAAACAGTTTACCCGTGGAAAGGTGCGCGATACAACCAGAGCAAACGCTCATTTTGGGTACGAAGTACGGCCTCAGCCTGAAGCGCATGCGCTTCGAACTCCAGGCTCACCAGCCACGCACCGGGTTGCAGCTCTGCCCGCGCTTTTTCGATCGCGCGTGGCATGCTTTCGGGCCGCTGGAACACGTAGACCATGGCATAAGCGCTCCAATCCGCACGCCAGATGTCACCGTGCCGCACACGGGCCCAAGGGCATCGCAAGGCGCACAGGGCGCGCAGCGGCCAGCTCCACTCCAGACCATGCAGCCGCGCCTGCGGATAGGCCTGGCGCAGCGCCTGCAGGCCATGGCCAAGTCCGCACCCAGCGTCCAGCACCAAGGCTCCTTCGGGTAAGGGCGCGATGGCGGGCAGGCCGATCAGCGCACCGGAAGGCGTGGGAAACAAGGGGGCGTCGCGCCAGGCATTGAGCGGATAGATCAACAGGCACAAGGCCAGCGGCAGCAGCCAAACCCAGCCAGGCAGCACCGCCGCGCCGGACAACGCAAGTGACAAGGGGAATCCGAGTGCGATCCAGCCGCGCCGCCACCAGGTGCCGCCCAGCCCGCTGAGCGCCACGCCCCAGGCCGAGGCCAGCATCAAAGCCGGCACAGCCGACCAGCCCAGCCGACCAAGCCCCAGGAAGATGCCCCAGGCGCTGGCCCAGGTCAGCAGCGCGGGAAGCGGCCAGGCCAGCCAGCGCGGCATCGCCGACTCAGCGCCCGGCGGCGCGCGTCAGTTTTTCGATCAGTCCGTTGAGCTCGTCCATCGAACCGAACTGAACCACCACCTCACCCAGCTCTTCCACCCGGCCATGCCGCTTCACACGCTTTTTGATGCGTATCTCGACGTCGGCCATCAGCAGGTCGGACAGTTCTTCTTCAACCCGCTTCAGGTCGCGCGACTTTTCCTTCTTCGGCTTGTGCGAGGTCAGGGCAAACTCGGCACCCAGTTTTTTCACCAGGCTTTCGGCCTCGCGCACCGACATCTTCTTCGCGGCGATCTGGTTGCCGGCGGTGATCTGCGTAGCCCTGTCCAGCGCCAGCAGCGCACGTGCATGGCCCATGTCGAGGTCACCGGCCATCAACATAGTCTGTACCGGATCGGCCAGATTCAGCAGCCGCAGCAAATTACTGGCGGCACTGCGTGAGCGGCCCACGGCCTGGGCGGCCTGCTCATGGGTGTGGCCAAACTCACGCACCAGGCGCTGCAGGCCCTGGGCTTCTTCCAGCGGGTTCAGGTCCTCGCGCTGGATGTTCTCGATAAGCGACATGGCCGCGGCGGCTTCGTCCGGCACATCGCGCACCAGCACCGGCACACTGTCCAGCCCGGCCAGCCGGGCGGCGCGAAAACGGCGTTCGCCAGCGATGATCTCAAAACGGCCAGCGTTGTCTCCACTCAGCAGCTTACGCACCAGCACCGGCTGCATGATGCCCTGGGCCTTGATGCTCTCGGCCAATTCGTACAGGGCGCCTTCGTCCATGCGGGTGCGCGGCTGGTACTGGCCGGGCACGAGTTCGGTCAGCGGCAAGTTGGTCGGCAGGCTGGGCTCGGCCGTCGCATCGACCGCAGTGGCTTCTTCCACCTTGGGCCCGAGCAGGGCTTCCAGTCCGCGGCCGAGGCCCTTGGGTTTCTTCGTCACCATGGTTGATTCAACTTTCTGTGGGATGTGGAGGCTGGCCCAGCGCCTCGAGCCAGGCACGCCCTTGCGGCCAGTCGACCAGGCCGGACTCGGCATTGATATGGCCCTTGGGGCCGAGGTCGACCAGTGCGGCGCCCCAATGCGCGGCAAGTTGGGTCGAAGCCTCGAAATGGCAAAAAGGATCGTCGCGCGATGCGACCAGCACGGACGGGAATGGCAGCGGGCTCAGCACCGGCTGAGACCAGCGGTGCAGCTGCGGCGGAAAGTCGGCCTGGCGCACGTCGGGTGGCGCCACCAGCAAGGCGCCGCGCACGCGATGGGTTTGCTTCGAATGCGCTGCCCAGGCTGCGACCAGGTGGCAACCCAGGCTGTGTGCAGCCAGCAGCAGGGGTTGTGTCTGCTGCAACACCACTTCTTCGAGCCGGGCAATCCAGTCGCCACGCAAGGGCTGCATCCAGTCGTGCTGCTCGACACGCTCGTCACCAAACGCGGCCTCCCAGCGGCTTTGCCAGTGGCGCTGGCCGGAGCTCTGCCAACCCGGCAGGGTCAATACCTTGAAATCCATTCTCGCCTCACATCACCTTGATGCGCTGCACCATCTCTTCGGCAAACTCCACATAGGCCACACTGCCTCGGGCCGCCGGATCGAACACCACGCCCGGCAAGCCGTAACTCGGCGCCTCAGCCAGCCGCACGTTGCGCGGAATCACCGTACTGAAAACCTTCTCGCCAAAATGCGACTTGAGTTGCTCACTCACCTGCTGCTGCAAAGTGATGCGCGGGTCGAACATCACCCGCAGCAGGCCGATTACCACCAGGTCTTTGTTCAGATTGGCGTGCACCTGCTTGATGGTGTTGACCAGGTCGGTCAGGCCTTCGAGCGCGAAGTATTCACACTGCATCGGCACGATCACGCCATTGGCGGCGCACAGGCCGTTCAGCGTCAGCATCGACAGCGAGGGTGGGCAATCGATCAGCACGAAGTCATAGTTTTGTGCCGCCTCGGCCAGGGCCTGTTTCAACCGGGTCTCACGGCGTTCGATGCCCACCAGTTCGACCTCGGCGCCGGCCAGGTCGCGGCTGGCGCCCAGCACGTCGTAGCCGCACTTTTCGGAATGGACCTTGGCCTCGGCGATGGACGCCGACTCGAGCAGCACGTCATAGACCGTCATCTCCAGCTTGCGCTTGTCCACGCCCGAGCCCATGGTGGCATTGCCTTGCGGGTCCAGGTCGATCATCAATACCCGCTGCCCTACCTTGGCCAGGCCGGCGGCCAGATTGACCGTGGTGGTGGTCTTGCCCACCCCGCCCTTTTGATTGGCGATACAGAATACTTTTGCCATGGAATTTATTTACTCAAAGCCAGTTTGACGCCGAAGCCGATCAGCGAAATGCCGGCCAGCTTGTTCAATCCACCGACTACTGCCGGGTTGGCGCGCATGCGCTCCGCCAGAAAATGGGTCAGCAGCACGGCCACCAGGCTGTACGCAAACGTCAGACCAGCAATGGTCAGGGCCATCACGCCAAAGGTAAGTACCCCCTGGTGATGCGCCGGGTCGACGAACAGCGGAAAGAAGGCCATGTAGAAAACGATGGCCTTGGGATTGAGCAGCGTGATCATCAGTGCCTGGCGCATGAAGTGCGAAGGCTTGATGTTCAGGATCGGCGCTGCGCCGGGTTTGGCCAGCAACATCTTGAAGCCTAGAAAAGCCAGATAGGCGGCGCCCAGCCACTGTACAGCGGCAAAGGCAACAGGGTAACTGGCCAGCAGCGCGGCCACGCCGGCCACGGCTGTCCACATCAGCAACTGGTCGCCGAGGATCAACCCCAGCGAAGCGGCCAGGCCACCGCGAATACCGCCTTTGCCAGTGGAAGTGATCAAAGCCAGATTGCCAGGGCCTGGAATCAGCAAGAACACGATGATGGCCGCAACGAATGCGCCGTAATTTGCGATGCCGAACATGAACACTTCCGCAGGGGATGGGGGTCCGAGTTTAAGCGACCTCTTCGCTTGCCCGACCGTCGCGAGCTCGACTGTGTTGTTCAGGCAACCGACGCACGCATCCAGACGATGCAGCGCTCGGCGTCCAGGCCGGGCACCGTCAATTGTTCCACGTGAAACACCGTGACTGTGGAGGGCAGCGCAGCCACCTCCTCCACCGGGTTCTTCCCCTTCATCGCCAGCCACACACCATCGGCCGCCAAGGCCAGTTTCGACCAACTCGTGAAATCGACCAGCGAGGCAAAGGCACGCGAACTCACTACGTCGAATGGCCCAGACAAGGTTTCCACCCGGGCATGCACGCCACGCAGATTGCGCAGCCCCAGCTCGACCGCCGCCTGTTGCACGAATGCGGCTTTCTTGCCCACCGTATCCACACAACTCACCTGCAAGCCAGGGCAACAGATGGCAAACACCACACCGGGCAGGCCTGCACCGGAGCCAACATCCAGCAGACACCCTTGCTCTTTGCCGTTTGCCGCCAAGTGTTTTTGCAGCGGCACCACGGCGGCCAGGCTGTCCAGCAGATGGTGGGTGAACATCTCCGCAGGGTCACGCAAGGCCGTGAGGTTGTAGACCTTGTTCCACTTCTGGATCAGCGCCAGGTATTGCAGCAACAACGCCGTCTGCGGCTCGGACAGCGTTACGCCCATCCGCGCCGCCAACTCCGGCAGGCGTGCCGGCTCGATCAAAACTGCATTCATTAAATAACTTTCGTGCTGCGCGCCGCGGCGCGAGCTTGCTTGGGGCGGCCCTGCACTGCGCTCATACCGCGATCCGCGCCGTGGGTTGACGGTCTTTCCAACCGTGCTTTTTCAGGTGCACCAGCAGCAGCGAAATGGCGGCCGGCGTAACACCGGAAACGCGCGACGCCTGGCCCAGGGTTTCCGGTCGTAACTTGGTGAGTCGTTGCTGCACCTCGAAACCGAGCGCCGTGACCTGCAGGTAATCCATTTCGGCTGGAATTTTCAAGTTCTCATAATGGGCAGCACGGTCGATCTCATCCTTTTGGCGGTCGATGTAGCCGGAGTACTTCGCGGTGATGTCGACCTGCTCGACCACGGTGTCGATGAAATTGAACTCGGCTGTTTCACGTGAAACATCATCATTGCCTACCGGCAACTCGGCGTTGGCGAAGCGGCCTGCGTCCAGAGACATCAGGCTGGCATAGCTCACATCCGGCCGGCGCAGCAATTCGGCCAAGCTGTACTCGTGTTCAATGGCCTTGCCCAGCACCCGCTCGGCCTCGGCAGCGGCCAGGTTCTTCGGGCTGATCCACAGCGAACGCAGGCGTTCTGTTTCACGTGAAACAGCGTCGCGCTTGCGGCTGAAGGCATCCCAGCGCGCGTCGTCGACCAGGCCCATGGTCCGCCCTGCTTCGGTCAAACGCATGTCGGCGTTGTCTTCGCGCAGCTGCAGGCGGAACTCGGCGCGGCTGGTGAACATGCGGTAGGGTTCGGTCACGCCCTTGGTGATCAGGTCGTCCACCAGCACGCCCAGATAAGCCTGGTCGCGACCTGGTAGCCATGCGGACTCTTCGCGGCACAGCAGCGCAGCGTTGATGCCGGCAAACATGCCCTGGGCCGCCGCCTCTTCATAGCCTGTCGTGCCGTTGATCTGGCCGGCGAAGAACAGGCCGGCAATAGCGCGCGTCTCGAAGTTGCTCTTCAGTCCGCGCGGGTCGAAGTAGTCGTATTCAATGGCGTAACCCGGGCGCAGGATGTGGGCGTTTTCCAGCCCGGCCATGGAGCGCACCAGGTCGTACTGGATGTCGAACGGCAGGCTGGTCGAAATGCCGTTCGGGTAGATCTCGTGGGTCGTCAGCCCTTCCGGTTCCAGGAAGATCTGGTGGCTTTCCTTGTCGGCAAAGCGGTTGATCTTGTCTTCCACGCTCGGGCAGTAGCGCGGCCCCACACCTTCGATCTTGCCGGTGAACATCGGGCTGCGGTCGAAACCGGAGCGGATGATTTCGTGCGTACGTTCGTTGGTGTGGGTGATCCAGCAAGGCACCTGTGCCGGATGCATGCTGGCCTTGCCCATGAAACTGAACACCGGCAGCTTGTCACTCATGCCACCGGGCATGCCGTCGCCGGGCTGCGGCGTGCATTTGCTGAAGTCGATGCTACGGCCATCGATGCGCGGCGGTGTGCCGGTCTTCAGCCGGCCCTGCGGCAGCTTGAGTTCCTTGAGCCGCGCACTCAACGATACGGCTGGTGGGTCCCCCGCCCGGCCCGCCGAATAGTTGTTCAACCCGACGTGGATCTTGCCGTCGAGGAAGGTGCCTGCCGTCAGCACCACGCTGCGGCTGCGAAAACGGATGCCCACCTGCGTCACCGCGCCCACCACGCGATCACCCTCCACCATCAGGTCGTCCACCGCCTGCTGAAACAGCCACAGGTTCGGCTGGTTTTCCAGCATGCGGCGGATCGCTGCCTTGTACAGGATGCGGTCGGCCTGCACCCGCGTGGCACGCACGGCCGGACCCTTGCTCGAATTGAGGATGCGGAACTGAATGCCGGCCTCGTCGGTGGCCAGCGCCATCGCCCCGCCCATTGCGTCCACCTCCTTCACCAGATGGCCTTTGCCGATGCCGCCAATCGACGGGTTGCAACTCATCTGGCCCAGGGTTTCGATGTTGTGCGTCAGCAGCAGGGTCTTGCTGCCCATGCGCGCCGCAGCCAGCGCGGCCTCGGTGCCGGCATGGCCGCCACCGACCACGATGACGTCAAATTCTTGGGGGTACAACATACACATTCCTCAGGCAGTTCGGGCACCCAGGCTGGCAGACAAGGCCGAGACGGCGAGTCGAAAATCAGGCGGGCAAGGGGTGATTTTAATAAGTCCCCCTTTTTTGTGGGAGGCTGCTCTTATCATGGCCCTGCCATTCACCTGAAAGCCTCGCCATTTTGAAAGTCACACCGCACGCGGAAGTCCCCTGCCGAAACGGCTGCGGTGCTTGCTGCATCGCGCCGAGCATCAGCTCGCCGATTCCGGGCATGCCGGTGGTCGACGGCATCAGCAAGCCTGCAGGCGTGCGCTGCGCGCAGTTGGACGATGCCAACCGCTGCCGTATCTTCGGTCGGCCGGAGCGGCCTGCGGTGTGCGGCGGCCTACAGCCATCGGTGGAAATGTGTGGCGACACCGCACCCCAGGCGATGCTCTACCTGGCACGGCTGGAAGACGCTACGCGGCCTGCCCGGGCGTTTCCCTGACCGGTGTCTATTTCAGGATATTGCGGGCCGCACCGACGCCGAGCGCGGCCAGCACCACAAAGATAACCGCCAGGATCAGGAACAGGCCGAACAGGATCTTGGCAATACCCGCCGCCCCGGCGGCCACACCGCCAAAACCCAGTGCGCCGGCAACCAGGGCGATCAACGCAAAAATGATGGCGTACTTCAACATGCAAAGCTCCTTGCGCGGCCAGGGCCGCAAGTGGACGAGAAGATGCCTGGATCGTAGGAAACGGCGGGTAACACCCGCATCGGCCAATCCCATTGGACGCTGTAGGACAACAGCACCAGCAACCCACACCGCCTGCACAAGTCGCCACGCTGCGGCAAAATCACCGCAAGCCTGGGCGTACCCCGCGTGTCCGCACCGGCTGCGTCTTTCATAAAACCTCAAGGAAATCCATGAAGCTGTACTACTCGCCCGGCGCCTGTTCTCTCTCGGCCCATATCGCGCTGCATGAATCCGGCCTGGCCTTCCAACCCATCCTGGCTTCTACCAAGACGCACCAACTGCCCGATGGCACGGACTACTACACCATCAACCCGCTGGGTTATGTGCCGCTGCTCGAGCTCGACGACGGCACGCGCCTGCGCGAAGGCCCGGTCATCGTTCAGTACGTGGCCGACCAGGCCCCGCTGAAAAACCTGGCCCCGGCCAACGGCACCTTGTCGCGTTACCGCCTGCAGGAATGGCTGTCGTTCATCGGCACCGAAATCCACAAAGGCTTCTCGCCCCTGTTCAACCCAGCCATTCCCGAAGAGAGCAAGGCCGTTTTCCGTACCCGCCTGGCTTCACGCTACAAGTGGATTGAAGGCGAACTCGAAGGCAAGAACTTCCTGATGAACGACCACTTCACCGTGGCCGACGGTTATCTGTTCACCGTCACCAACTGGGCCAAGAAGGTAGGCGTGGACTTGTCGACCTTCACAAACGTGCAGGCCTTCCAGGCGCGTATCGGCGCACGCCCTGCCGTGCAGGAGGCTATGCGCGCCGAGGGTCTGATTTAAAAATCGGCGTCTGGCCCAATATAGTCAACAATCTCATGCTATATAAAAAGTAGCATTTAGATTGCAATTGGCTTCTGTCGCCAAGCCAACACCGCCCCCAGCCACAGGGCGCACGCCGAAAACACGAGCCCGCGCGCCAGACCGCCGGGCCCGTCGGCAATCCAGCCCACCACGGTGGGCCCGACGATCTGCCCGGCCGCAAACACCGTGGTGAATGCGCTGATGCCCGACGCCCAGGCCGTGGCCGGCAGGTTGTGCCGTACCAGTGCCGTGGTCGAGGCCACCACCGACAGAAACACGCCGCCGAACACCACACCCGACAACAGCACCACCGGCCAGGCCGAGGTCAAAGCCGGCAGCACCGTCGCCGCACCCAGCAAGGCATTCAGCAGGGCCAGCGCCTGCCCACCCCGGCCGGGCTGCTGGCTGCCCTAACCGCGCGCAGCCAACAAACCGCCGGCTATAAACACAAAGGCACTTGCCACGCCCAGCGACAAAGCCAAGGCCAGGCCGAGCACGGGCGTGCGGGTGGTCGACGAAGCGTCGAACGGCTGAGACATGCAAGTCTCTTGTCGCGTTGAACGCGTTACCACAACGGCGCTTCAAAGGTGACACACAAGGCTTTCCGATTGGGTTTACCCTGGGCCTCACCGCCGCACCTGGCGTTTCTCTTTCAGGAAAAAACCAATGACTTCTTTGTTCGACCCGACCCACGCCGGCCGCATCCAGCTGGCCAACCGCATCGTCATGGCGCCGCTGACGCGCAACCGCTCCCCCAATGCCATCCCCACCGCCCTGACGGCCGAGTACTACGCGCAGCGCGCCAGCGCCGGCCTGCTGATCACAGAAGGCACGGCCATCAGTCAGCAAGGCCAGGGTTATGCAGACGTGCCGGGCCTGTATGGCACCGAGCAGCTCGATGCCTGGCGCCGTGTCACCGACGCCGTGCACAAGGCTGGCGGCAAGATCGTGGTGCAGCTGTGGCACGTGGGCCGCGTCTCGCATGTCGACCTGCAAGAAGACGGCCAGGCACCGGTCGCCCCATCGGCCATTGCCGCCAAGACCAAGACCTTTCTCATCAAGGACGGCCAGGGCGGTTTTGTTGAAACCTCGGAGCCGCGCGCCCTGCGCGCCTACGAACTGCCCGGCATCGTGCACGCGTTCCGCACCGCGGCCAGCAATGCCGTTCATGCCGCCGGTTTCGATGGCGTCGAAGTCCACGGCGCCAACGGCTACCTGTTCGACCAGTTCCTGAAGCTGGGCAGCAACCAGCGCACCGACGACTACGGCGGCGGCATCGAAAACCGCTCGCGCCTTTTGCTGGAAACCATGCGTGCCATCGCCGACGAAATCGGCGGCGACCGCACCGGGCTGCGCCTGTCGCCGGTCACACCGGCCAACGACATCAACGACCCGCATCCCCAGCCGCTGTTCGAACACGTGGTGCGCGAACTCGCGCCGTTGAACCTGGCCTTCCTGCACATCATCGAAGGCGCCACCGGCGGCCCGCGCGAGCTGCCCGACCGTCCATTCAGCTACGACAACCTGCGTGCCGCCTACCGCGCCGCCGGTGGCAAGGCGGCCTGGATGGTCAACAACGCCTACGACAAGGCCATGGCCGAAAAAGCCGTACAGGACGGCGCGGACCTGGTGGCCTTCGGCAAGGCCTTCATCAGCAACCCGGATCTCGTGCGCCGGCTGCGCGAAAGCGCACCGCTGAATGCGCCCGATCAGAAAACCTTCTACGGCGGCGGCGCCAAGGGTTATACGGACTATCCGGCGCTCGCGTAAAACTTCAAGGAAGCCTTCAAGAACCCGCTCTGCGTGTGAGCAGCAAGGCATTCGCCATCACGCTCACCGAGCTCAGCGCCATGGCCGCGCCCGCCACCACCGGGTTCAGGTAACCCAGCGCGGCCAGCGGAATGCCGGCCACGTTATAGGCAAAAGCCCAGAACAGGTTCTGCCGGATCTTCATCACCGTGCGGTGAGACAGGCCGAGGGCCGCGGCCACCAGCGCCGGGTCACCCCGCATGAGGGTGATGCCGGCGGCTTGCATGGCCACGTCCGTGCCCTGCCCCATCGCCACGCCGACATCAGCAGCGGCGAGTGCAGGAGCGTCGTTCACGCCATCGCCGACCATGGCCACGGTATGGCCACCTTCCTGCAAACGCCGCACCTGGGCCGCCTTGTCGCCCGGCAGCACCTCGGCCAACACTTCACCATCTTCGGGCCGCAGGCCAAGGCGCCGCGCCATGGCAACGGCCGCACCACGGTTGTCGCCTGAAATCATCACCGGGCGGATGCCGCGGCGGCGCAGTTCGGCGATGGCAGCGGCCGCCGTCGGCTTGGGTTCGTCGGTAAAAGCAAACAGTGCGCGCAACACGTGGCCATCGCCCTGGTGTTCGGCGAGATAGGACAGCGTGGCACCCTGGGCTTGCAAAGACCCGGCAAGCCCCGCCAAGGGCCCCAGATCGACGCCCAGGGCCTCCATCCAGCGCACGCTACCCAGCAGCACCAGGCGACCGGCCACGTCGCCCTGGCTGCCGCGTCCGGGTACGGCCTGCATATTGGCCGTTTCCTGCGGCACCAGGCCTTGTTCCTTCGCCGCCGCACGCACCGCCGCGGCCAGCGGGTGTTCGCTGCCGCTTTGCAGACTGGCCGCCACCGCGAGCCAGGGCCTGGCGTCGCCACCGTCCGCCGCTTCGCAGCGCGTCAGCTGCGGACGACCGATGGTCAGCGTGCCTGTCTTGTCGAAAGCCACCACGTCGACCTTGTGCGCAACCTCCAGGGCTTCGGCGTCCTTGATCAAGATGCCCTGCCTGGCTGCCGCGCCGGTGCCGGCCATGATGGCCGCCGGCGTGGCCAGGCCCAAGGCACAGGGACAGGCGATCACCAGCACCGCCACGGCCCGCAACAAGGCCGTTTCCGCCGGCAGGCCTAGCGCGAGCCACGCCAGCAGCGTCGCCAGCGCAATCACCAGCACCACCGGCACGAACACGGCCGACACCTGGTCCACCAGCCGCTGCACCGGGGCCTTCACCGCCTGGGCATCCTCGACGAGCCGGATGATGCGTGCCAGTGCCGTTTCCGCACCCACCGCCTGCACCTGCATGACGAGCCGGCCTTCGCCATTCACAGCGCCCCCGGTCAGCAAAGCATCGGCCTCTTTCGACACTGGCAGGGGTTCCCCGGTGAGCAGCGACTCATCGACCTGCGACTGCCCTTCCAGCACCCGGCCGTCCACCGGGATACGTTCCCCAGGCCGCACCACCAGCCGGTCGCCCACCAGGATCTCGGCCACCGGCACATCCACTTCACCCTCGCGGCGCAGCAAGTGTGCGGTTTCCGGCCGCAACGCCTGCAGCGCCCGTATCGCCGTCGTCGCCTGGCGCTTGGCGCGGGCTTCCAGCCATTTGCCGAGCAGCACCAGGGTGACGACCACGGCCGAGGCCTCGAAATACACATGCGGCATCGTGTCTGGCGCGGCGGTAAGCCACAGCCACACCGACAGGCCCCAGCCTGCCGTCGTGCCGATGGCCACCAGCAGGTCCATGTTGCCGGTGCGCGCCTTGAGCGCATGCCAGCCGGCCCGGTAGAAACGCGCGCCCAGGCCAAACTGCACCGGTGTGGCCAGCACAAACTGCAGCCAGGCCGGCAGCATCCAGCCCCCATGTGGATCGAAAAAACCAAAAACCATGGGCAGCAACAACGGCGTTGACAGCGCCAAACCCCAGCCGACGGGTGCAAAACCCGCCCAAGGCGAGATCTGTTGCGCTGCCTCGGCCTGTTCCGCCGTGCGCGGCAGGTAACCGGCGTCACGCACGGCGCGACGTAGCCGTGCCTCCATGCCCGCATCACCGGCGTAGACGATGCGCGCCGATTCGGTGGCCAGGTTCACGCTGGCACTTTGCACGCCGGGCACCTTGTTGAGCGCACGTTCCACCCGCATGACGCAGGAAGCGCAGGTCATGTCACCAATACCGAGATCGAGAGAAGTTTCCATGGACCAAGACTAAAGCCTTCCATCATGGAAAGGTCAAGCCATGCAGATGGCGAGACTATTTCGACCAAAACCCCTTTACAAGCTTCAAATATTGCTCCTGAAAAAGAAGCAAAGAAAAAAATTTCGACGGGTTTTGGCCTTTTGGATGTTCAGCTTGTCTTCTCTTCTAATGTTTCTATATCTAAATAGTAGTAGTAGTAAGGGTCGGCCTGCCCTGTGGGCAAGCTGTTTTTTTTATTACAAATCAAATACTTACATGCTTTTGAGAGCTGTGGGCCAGTCCGCTTCCCGACTGCGCCCGGAATATGAACAACTTCGGCCGATCGCCCGCGCCTGTGGATAACTGTTGTGTTGTGCCAGAACTATCCACAGCGTTATCAGAGCCAGCACAAACCGCTTGACCTTCCCATCGTGTTAGGGTTGAAGATTGGTTTTTTAGACAGGAGCAAGAAGCCATGCAACAACATCAATTTCAGGTTCAGGGCATGACCTGCGGCCATTGCGAACGTGCGGTCACGCAGGCGGTACTGCAGCTGGACCCGGCCGCGCAGGTAAGGATCGAACGCACCAGCGGTGCCGTAGAGGTGGTTTCCGACCAGCCGCGCGCCGCGTTGGCGCAGGCCATCACCGAAGAGGGTTATCGCGTTGAAAACTGAGGTGGCAACGGTAGCGGCAGTGCCGGCCGGGCCGATGACCATCGGCGTGGCGGCCAAGGCCAGTGGTATTTCGGCCAAGATGCTGCGGCATTACGAGTCCCTGGGCCTGCTGCCGCAGGTGGCACGCACCGACAGCGGCTACCGCCTGTACCGGGCGGAAGACGTGAACACGCTGCGCTTCATCCGGCGGGCGCGTGATCTGGGGTTTTCGATGGCGGAGATCGCCGAGCTGGTGAGCCTGTGGCAAGACCGCAGCCGTGCCAGCGCGCAGGTCAAGCGTGTGGCCCAGCGGCATGTGGACGAGCTGAACCAGCGCATCGCCGCCATGCAGGACATGCAGCGCAGCCTGCAGCGCCTGCTGCACGACTGCCATGGCGATGCCCGCCCGGAGTGCCCGATCCTCGACGAACTGGCGGGCACCGCGGCCCGGCAAACTACTTCAGCAGTTTCGCCTTGAGTGAGATTTCCGGCACGCTGAGCAGGGCCTTCGACAGCGGGCAGTCGCGCTTGGCGTTCTGCGTTGGTTGACAACCCAAAAGTGTCTTGCAAGCCTGCCGCGGAAACCGTGGGACACGACCGCAAGCGCAACACGGGTTGGACCTACAGGCCATCCGCGCAGCCGTGCCACCAATCAGCTGACGCTTTTCAGGCGATGGCCTGCAGCGGCGCCTTGGGTGCGGCTGGGTTGTTGGCTGCCTTGACCGAGCCTGCGGCGCCGAAGGTGATTTCGCCAGACAGCTGGCCGCCCTCTTCGATCACCACCTTGCCGTAGCGGATCTTGCCGGTGACGCGGCCGGTGGCATAGATCACGAGTTTTTCGCGCACCGTCAGGTCGCCGTTGAAGGCGCCGCGGATTTCCGCGATGTCGATCTCCGCCGAGCCGTTGAACGAGCCCATTTCCGCGATCTGCATCACGCGCGAGTCCATCGTGGCTTCGACGGTGCCTTCAACCACCAGCGTGTCGCAGTCGGTGATCTCAACACCTTTGAGCTTGATGTTCGGGCCGACGGTGAGTTTGCTGCCGCCTTCCTTGGCGGGTGCGCCGGTGGTGGCGGTGTTGATAGAGGCCGTGGTGGTGGATGTCATGGCGGGTGCGCTCGACGGCGCTGGCTGTGAATGACTGCTGTTTGAGCCCAGCACCGAATGCGCGCCGGCGCTGGCCGGGCCGGTGGGGGAGCGTGTGCTTAAGGATTCGTTTTCTCTCTTGCCAAAAAAGGGTGATTGCAGGGCCACTGAGATACCTCCTAAAAGCAATTCATGGTACGGACGGCCCGGGCAGAAAGCGCCACCCGTGATGCAATATCTGTAACGAAAATAAAATGATGATCGAGGCCATTTAGCGTTAATGTGTTACGACTGGCGCAGCACATTTCAATCTGCGCACCATGCTGAAGCGATGGCCTCACCGGCCTCCTTCCAAATGCACGGCCTGGGCACTTTGCGCACGAAGGCGGTGCGTTTTTGTACGCAAAATGCGCTCACCTTTGAATGCAAAGCTGGCACGCTGTTTGCACGAAGGGTGGCCATGCAAGCCCCCAACACGCCTTTGAGTCCTTCGGTAGTGCCGTCCCCCGCGGCCATCGAAATCGTGGCCTTGACCAAGCGTTACGCGCAAGGCAAGCCGGCTGTGGACAGCATCAACCTGCGCATTGCCAGCGGCAGCTACTGCTGTCTGCTCGGACCCTCGGGCTGCGGCAAGAGCACCACCCTGCGCATGATCGCCGGGCACGAGTCGGTGTCCAGCGGCGACATCCTGCTGGAGAACCGCAACATCACCGACCTGCCCGCGGCCGAGCGCGGCACGGCCATGATGTTCCAGAGCTTCGCACTGTTTCCTCATCTGTCCGCACTCGACAACGTGGCCTTCAGCCTGAAGATGAAGGGCGTGGACAAGGCCAAGCGCCAGGCCGCTGCCCGTGACTTGCTCGAACGCGTGGCCATGGGCCACCTGGCCGAACGCAAGCCGGCCGAGCTGTCGGGCGGCCAGCAGCAGCGCGTGGCGCTGGCGCGGGCGCTGATCACCCAACCGCGCGTGCTGCTGCTCGATGAGCCGCTCTCGGCACTCGACCCTTTCCTGCGCATCCAGATGCGCGCCGAGCTGCGCCGCTGGCAAAAGGAACTCGGCCTGACCTTCATCCACGTGACCCACTCGCAGGAAGAAGCCATGGCCCTGGCCGACACCATGGTGGTGATGAACCATGGCCTGATCGAACAGGTCGGCCCGCCGCATGAGATCTACAACCGGCCCAACAGCGAATTCGTGGCGCGCTTCATGGGTGGCCACAACGTGATCGATAGCCCCACCGGGAAGATTGGCGTGCGCACCGACCACATGCAGGTCACGCCCGCGGCCGAGGCTGCGCCTGATAGCCCGCACAACATGCCGGCCGTGGTCACCGACGTTGAATACCAGGGCACCTATGTGCTGCTCGGTCTGCAAAAGCCGGGTAAGACACAGACCGCCAGTTCCACCGCCGAGTTCTCGGTGATGGTGTCCGAGGCGCAATTCGGCGCGCGGCCCTACCAGGTGGGTGATGCGGTGCAGCTGTCGTGGGCAGCCACGGCAGCGCATTCGCTCACCTCCGGTATGCCAGCTGCGCGCAGCGTCGCTTCCCCCGTTCCCGCCATGGCCTGACGGCCTGTTTTTCTCCAACCACCTCTCGCTTTTCACATGCCTCAAGGAGCATTTCCCATGTCCGACTCTCTTCCAGAATCCATCGACGCCGCAGCGGCCGCCAACGTCAAGCGCCGTTCGCTGCTCAAGGGCACGGCCGGCATTCTGGCCGCCGGTGTGTTTCCCGCGATCCACGCGCAGGAAAAAATCGTGCTGCGTTACCTGGGCACCGCGGTGAACCAGGACAAGGCCATCGCCGAGAAGTTCAAGGCCGACACCGGCATCGAGATCCAATACGTGGCCGTGACCACCGACGACGTGACCAAACGCGTGGTCACCGCGCCCAACAGCTTCGACCTGGTCGACACCGAATACTTCTCGCTGAAGAAGATCGTGCCCACCGGCAACCTGAAGGGCATCGACGTCAAGCGCATCAAGAACGCCGACAAGATCACGACGCTGTTCACCACCGGCGAAGTCGGCGGCAAGAAGGTCGGCGACCAGGGCACGGCACCGAAGAAGGTGATCTACCTCGAAGGCGAAAAGTCCAAGGTCTTCGCCAAGAGCCCGACGCAGTTCATGTCGCTGATCCCCACCGTCTACAACGCCGACACGCTGGGCATCCGCCCCGACCTGATCAAGCGCCCGATCGATTCCTGGGCCGAGCTGCTGAACCCCGAATTCAAGGGCAAGGCCGCCATCCTGAACATCCCGTCGATCGGCATCATGGACGCGGCCATGGTCGTGGAAGCCAAGGGCATCTACAAGTACCCCGACAAGGGCAACATGACCAAGAAGGAAATCGACCTCACGATCAAGACCCTGATCGAAGCCAAGAAGGCCGGTCAGTTCCGTGCGCTGTGGAAAGACTTCAACGAATCGGTGAACCTGATGGCTTCGGGCGAAGTGGTCATTCAATCGATGTGGAGCCCGGCCGTCACCGCCGTGCGCACCAAGGGCATCGCCTGCAACTTCCAGCCTTTGAAGGAAGGTTATCGCGCCTGGGCTGCCGGCTTCGGCCTGCCTGCCACCTTGAGCGGCAAGAAGCTCGATGGCGCCTATGAATTCATCAACTGGTTCCTCGACGGCTGGGCCGGCGCCTACCTGAACCGCCAGGGCTACTACAGCGCCGTGCTGGAAACCGCCAAGGCCAAGATGGAAGCCTACGAGTGGGCCTACTGGATGGAAGGCAAACCCGCAACGCAAGACATCAAGAGCCCCACCGGCGACGTGCTGGCCAAGACCGGCTCGGTGCGCGACGGTGGCAGCTACGAAACGCGCATGGGCGGCATCGCCTGCTGGAACGCGGTGATGGACGAGAACAACTACATGGTGAGTAAATGGAACGAATTTGTCGCAGCCTGAAGGCTGTCGACAAATTCGACCCCCAGGCTCCGCTTCGCTCCACCTACCCCCTGTGAGGGGGCACAACCAGCGGCCGGGCGGCTGACTTTCTCCCTCTCCCGCTTGCGGGAGAGGGTTGGGGTGAGGGTGCTTCGGGTGCCCCCGCCCATACAACCAAGAGAACCCCCATGAGCTCCACCACCGCCCCGCCGCCCTCCGCCAACGCCACCCCGGCACCAGGCCGCAGCCTGTCCGCATGGTGGCAGGCGACGCCGCTGACGGTGGTGTTCGCGCTGTTCTTCTTGATCCCTCTGGCACTGATCCTGATGGTCAGTTTCTGGGACTTCAACGAATACGAGTTGCTGCCCGGCTTCACCTTCAAGAACTACATCTCGGTGTTCGACGGCTGCGGCAACATGGCCGACATGTGCACCACCTTCCGCACCTATTTGTCGACCTTCAAGTTCTGCCTGATGGTCTGGCTGATCACCCTGGTCGTGGGTTTTGCGGTGTCGTATTTCCTCGCCTTCCACGTGCGTTCCTCGGGCGTGCAGACGCTGCTGTTCGTGCTCTGCACCATTCCCTTCTGGACATCGAACGTGATCCGCATGATCTCGTGGGTGCCGCTGCTCGGGCGCAACGGGCTGGTGAACCAGACGTTGATGCAGATGCAGCTGGTCGACACACCCGTCGAGTGGCTGCTGTTCTCCGACTTCTCGGTCACGCTGGCCTTCGTGCACCTCTACACCATGTTCATGATCGTGCCCATCTTCAACTCGATGATGCGCATCGACCGCAGCCTGCTCGAAGCCGCCAACGACAGCGGCGCGAGCGGCTGGCAGACCTTGTGGAACGTGATCGTTCCGCTGTCGCGCACCGGCATCATCATCGGCTCGATCTTCGTCATCACCATCGTCATGGGCGACTTCGTCACCATCGGCGTGATGGGTGGTCAGCAGATCGCCTCCATCGGCAAGATCATCCAGGTGCAGACGTCTTACCTGCAGTTCCCACTGGCCGCCGCCAACGCCGTGATCCTGCTGGCCATCGTGCTGATGATCATCTACGGCCTGACTCGCCTGGTCGATATCCGGAAGGAGCTGTGATGGAAAAAAGGTCTGGCAGTTTCTGGCCACTCGCCATTGTTTTCAGCCTGTTCGTGCTGTTCATGTACGGCCCGATGTTGGTCATCTTCATCCTGAGTTTCCAGGGCCCCGAAGGTGGCCTCACCTTCCCGATCCGCGGCCTGTCGCTGCACTGGTTCTACAAGCTCGCCGAAGGTTTGGGCGTGGTCGACATCGGTGCCGCGCTGCGCCGCTCGCTCGGTCTCGGCGTGGCGGTGATGCTGTGCACCGTGGTGCTGTCGGTGCTGGCCGGCCTGGCGTTTCGCAAGAAGCTCAAGGGCGGCAACGCGCTGTTCTTCATCGTGGTGGCCAGCCTGATCATGCCGTCGATCATCGTGTCGCTCGGCATCGGCCTGGAATTCCGCCTGCTCGACACCGGCATCAAGGCCTTGCTCGGCGCGTTCGGCATGGACGATGCGCTCGAAGGCTTCGGTACCTCGCTCGGCCTGTTCACATCCGCACTCGGCGCCCACCTGACCTGGACCCTGCCCTTCGGCCTGTTGATCATGTTCGCCGTGTTCAACCGTTTCAGCCCTTCGTACGAAGAAGCCGCACGCGATCTCGGCGCCACGCCGTGGCAGGGCTTCCGCCACGTGGTGCTGCCGCTGATCGCGCCGTCGGTGGTCGGCATCGGCATGTTCGGCTTCACGCTGAGCTGGGACGAGATCGCCCGCACCTCGCAAGCCATCGGCGACGTGAACACGCTGCCGCTGGAACTGCAGGGCCTCACCTCCACCGTCACCACGCCGTCGATCTACGCGCTGGGCACGGTCACCACCATCGTCTCGTTCATCGTGATGGGTGTCACGCTGGCCCTGGTGTGGCTGCTGGGCCGCGGGCGAAAGGGTCGCGCGTCTGCATGACCTCTTCTTCGACGACCAAGTTTGTGCAGGCAGCTTCCGTGAAAAAGAAAAGCATCGCCCCCCCCCTTGCACCACCTCTTGCGCCTCCCCCCGCGCCCGCCGAACCGCCTGGTGCGGCCGGCACCGCGCTGAGCGACAACGACATCTACGAACGTGTCGTCTCGGCCATCCTCGACCACCGCCTGCCGCCCGGCACCAAGCTGGTGGAAGACAAACTCGCCACCGCCTTCGGTGTGTCGCGCACCCGCATCCGGCCGGTGCTGGTGCGGCTGGCGAACGAGCAGGTGGTGACTCTCACGCCGAACCGCGGCGCGGCCATTGCCCAGCCCACGGTGCAGGAAGCGCGTGAAGTGTTCGAGGCCCGCCGCATGATCGAGCCGCGCCTGGTCGAGCTGTTCATCGGCCAGGCCACGGCGGACGACATTGCCACGCTGACGACCGGCATCGCCGAAGAAGAAACCGCCAGGCTGGCCGGCGACATGCGCCGAGCGATCCGCCTCGCGGGTGATTTCCATCTGCTGATCGCCCAGGCTGCGGGCCACCAGACGCTGGGCCGCATCCTGCGCGAGCTGGTGTCGCGCACCTCGCTGATCCTCATGACCTACAGTCCCAGCCACACCAGCGAACGCGAAGAAGCCACGGCCTGCGGCTGCCGCGAACACCGTGCGCTGATCGACGCCATCCGCCTGCGCGACGCCAAGGAGGCCGCCCGGCTGATGCTCGACCACCTGGTGCGGCTCGAATCGCAACTGGAGTTCAGCCCGCCGGGCACGACGGCGCCCGACCTGGTGACGCTGTTCGGGCACGCGGCATAAGACGCCGAGACACACATCGGTAAATACCGAGATTTCAGCGATGCGCCAATTACTCGTCATCAACCCCAACACTTCCGCCAGCGTGAGTGCACTGCTGCAGCTGCACGTGCAGGCCGCAGCCGGGCTGCACGTGGCGGTGCACACCCGCACCGCGCGCTTCGGTGCGCCCTACATTTCCTGCGAGGCCAGCTACACCGTGGCCGGCCATGCGACGCTCGACACCTGGGCCGCGGCATTGGCCAAGAGCGAGCCCGCGCCCGATGCTGTGCTGATCGGCTGCTTTGGCGATCCGGGCCTGCTGGCGCTACGCGAGAGCAGCCCGGTGCCGGTCACCGGTCTGGCCGAAGCCTCTTTCATCGAAGCCGCACGCCATGGACGCTTCGCCATCGTCACCGGCGGCGAACGCTGGGGCCCGATGCTGCAGCGGCTGGCTCAGGCGCTGGGGCATGCGCCGGCGCTGGCCGGCATCCACACCGTGGCCCCTACCGGCGCCCAGCTCGCGGCCGATCCTCCCGCAGCCCGTGCCCTGTTGGCCCAGGCCTGCCGCGACGTCGCGCGCCAGATGAAGGTGCAGGCCGTGATTCTCGGCGGCGCGGGCCTGGCCGGCATGGCCGCGGCCATCCAGTCGCAGGTCGATGTGCCGGTGATCGACAGCGTGATCGCCGGCGCGAACTGGGCACTGCGCCGCGAAGCCGCACCGGCCGAACGCAGCCAGGCCGGCTTTGACGTGGCCTGGGAAAACGTGTCGCCAGAACTCGCCGCGCTGGGGATTCAACACCGTTTGCCTTGAGCTTGCCGAAGGGCTTTGTGAAGATGCTTCGACAAGCCCAGCCCCTTCGACAGGCTCAGGACGATCGGGTGCTTCGACAAGCTCAGCACGAACGGTGGAGGGGGCTGTCGGCGGTGGGTTGTCATCCCCGTTCGTCCTGAGCCTGTCGAAGGGTTTCGTGCGGATGCTTCAACAGGCCCGGCACCAGCAGGGCTGGCTTTAAAACGGCGCGTCGGCCGGGTCGTAGGTTGGAGCGGCCGGTGCAGGGGTTGCGGCGGCAGCTTCCACCGGCGCGGCCACGCCGATCTCCACTTCGCCGCCGAGGGCCAGCATCAGCGCCGGAATCATCTGCTGCATCTCGCCGGTGGCAATGGCGGTGTCGGCGTCGAAGCCGTCTTCCTTCTCTTGCGAGGTCCCGTCGAACACGCCGTCGAGGAAGGCGATCTTCTTGACCTGCAGGCCTTCGGTCAGCATGAAGGACACGCGGCCTTCCCAGGTCATGGCCAGCTTGGTCGGGATCTTGCCCTCGGCCACGTGTTGGCGCACTTCCTCGATGTCGAGCGCGTGGCGCGCGTACTTCACCACCGACTTGGACTCATCGGCCGCCTTGAGTTCACACTCGCGGTCGATGCTGAAGCCAGCTGGCGCCTCCTGCGTGGTCAGCCATTCGGCCATCGCCGCGGCGGGCGAGAGCTGGGTGTTGATCTGCATCACGCTGAAGCCGTCCACGGCCTTGACCAGGTTGCTGATGACTTCGTCGGCGCGACCCTGGCTGCCGGCGTCGATCACCAGCGTGCGTGTGGCCGGGTCGATCCACACCAGCACGCTGCCGCGTTTGGTGAAGGCCATCGGCAGCAGCGACTGCTTCACGTCTTCGCGGATCTCCTTGGTTTCCTTCTTGCCAGGCTTGCGGCCGGTGGTGGCCTCGATCTCGAGCAGCCGCTCGTCGGCCTTGCGTTTGACCACCGAGGCCGGCACGGCCTTGCTTTCGATCGTCAGCTTCAGAATCCAATGTCCGCCAACCGATTCGGCCAGCGGGCCATGGGCCTCGCCGCGCGGCTCGGACCAGCCGAGCGACATTTCCTGGCTCGCGCCGCATTCGACGAAACGGTGTTTGTCGAGGCTGGCTTCGATCTGTTCGAGGGAGGGGGACCAGGTGGGTCCGATGCGGTACACCATCACGTTCTTGAACACGGGCAATCTTTCTGTGATCTGGGTTGGGGTTGAGCAATGCGCCCGGTGACCCGCGTGCAGGCGGGGCCGGGGTGCCGGTCGGAACGGCCGGCGAGATGCCCTATTGTCCGTGTTCGGCGGCGCCCGTCCGTCGGGTGGCGGGGGCTTTTTCGGCATCGTTTTTCATCGCTGCATTTTTGATAGCGTCACAAGCAGGGCCGAACACCTTGGATACGCCGTTGGCACAGTGTTTGCATCGTGAAGTGAAGCTTGGCCGGCATCGACAAATACATGCGTTAACTCATCCAATCCCAATGAACACTGAATTCGACCTCGTCATCCGCAACGCCCACGCCGTCACCGCTTCCGATGAGTTCGACTGCGACATCGCCATCAAGAACGGCCGCATCGTGCAGTTGGGCACCGGCCTGGCCAAAGGCGCGCGCGAGATCGATGCCGCAGGCCGCAGCGTCACGCCCGGTGGCGTGGATGCGCATTGCCACCTCGACCAGCCGATGGCGCCGCCCACGCGCAATGCCGACGACTTCAACACCGGCACCCGCTCGGCGGCCTGCGGCGGCACCACCACGGTGATCCCGTTCGCCGCGCAGCAAAAAGGCCAGTCGCTGCGTGCGGCGGTGGAGGACTACCGGGCCCGCGCCGCCGGCAAGGCGCATGTGGACTACGCCTTCCACCTGATCGTGAGCGACCCCACGCCCGCCGTGCTACAGGAAGAGCTTCCCGCGCTCATCAAGGAAGGCTTCACCTCGTTCAAGATCTACATGACCTACGACGACATGAAGCTCGACGACGGCCAGATCCTCGACGTGTTGTCCGTGGCCCGCGAACACGGCGCCATGGCCATGCTGCATGCCGAGAACTCCGACTGCATCGAATGGCTCACCAAGCGCCTGGAGGCCGCCGGCCGTACGGCGCCGCGCTTCCACGCGCATGCGCGGCCGATGCTGGTCGAGCGCGAAGCCACGCACCGCGCCATTGCGCTGGCCGAACTGGTCGACGTGCCGATCCTCATCGTGCACGTGTCGGGGCGCGAGGCGGTGGAGCAGATCCGCTGGGGCCGTGCCCATGGCCTCAACATCTTTGCCGAGACCTGCCCGCAGTACCTGTTCCTCACCGCCGAAGACCTTGGCATCGACGACAGCTACAAGGGCGCCAAATGCGTCTGCAGCCCGCCCCCGCGCGACAAGGCCAACCAGGAGGTCATCTGGGACGGACTGAACGACGGCCTGTTCACCGTGTTCTCGTCCGACCACGCGCCCTTCAAATACGATGCGCCCGAAGGCAAGAAGCCGAACGGTGAAGAGGTCGGTTTTCGCCACATCCCCAACGGCATTCCGGGCATCGAAACACGCATGGCGCTGCTGTGGTCCGAAGGTGTGCTGGCCGGCCGCATGACGGCCAACCGCTTCGTCGAACTCACCGCCACCGGCCCGGCCAAGGCCTACGGCCTGCACCCGAAGAAAGGCGCCATCGCCATCGGTGCCGATGCCGACCTGGTGATCTGGGACGAGCGCGACTTCGTGCTGAAGAACGAACAGCTGCACCACGAGGTGGACTACACGCCGTATGAAGGCATGCGCCTCAAGGCCTGGCCAGGCGTGACGCTGAGCCGTGGCGAGGTGGTGTGGGACGGCAAGGATTTTCACGAACAACCGGGCCGCGGCGAATTGCTGGTGTGCGGCATGCCGACGCTGATGCCGAGACGCGCGGTGCCTCGCTCGTCTTGAGCCTGTCGAAGGCAGAAATGCAGGTTGATCCGAATCTTTACAAAATCACATCTTCGGGTTATGGCGGCGATACATCGGGGCGAGAAACTTGTTTCCAACCTGAGACCGATGTAGGCATCAGGCGTCTTCTAGAAAGGAAGTACTCTCATGCAATCCCCCACCAAATCCTCGTTCAAGCACTTGATTCTTGCCGGCCTGCTGGCTTCCATCGGTGTCGTTGCTTCCGCGCAAGATACGACGACGTCGACCACGCCATCCGCGGCCGACAAAACCGCTCCTGCGCACGCCCGGCATGGCGACCGCGAACGCATGGGCCGGCACGACCCGGCCCAGATGAAGGCCTTTATGGCCAAGCACATGGCCGCCCTGAAGGAAAAACTCAAGCTGACCTCCGCACAGGAACCGGCCTGGAGCACTTTCACCAGCAGCATGCAGCCGCCTGCGCAGCCGGCCCGCCCAGAACGCGGCGAGATGGCCAAGCTCACCACGCCTGAGCGGATCGACAAGATGCGCGCCATGCGGGCCCAGCGTGACGCCGAGATGGACAAACGCGGTGAAGCCACCAAGACGTTCTATACGGTGCTCACGCCCGAGCAGCAGAAGGTGTTCGACACGAACGCCATGCCGCGCCGTCCCGGTGGCCCTGGCGAGCGCCCTCACGGCGGGCCCGATGCTCCACCGTCCAAGGGTTGATGAACTTTGAAAGGCCCCTCGGGGCCTTTTTTACGCCAGCAGTCGCTTGAGTTCACCGCTCTGTATCAAGCGCTCCAGGTCGGTTGCACCGCCTACCAGCGTGCCGCGCACGAACACCATCGGCAGCGTGGGCCAGCCGCACCACATCTTGAGTTTGCTGCGCTCGCGCCAGTCGCTGAAGTAGTTGCCGTAGCTCAGGTAGTGGTAGGGCACCCCTGCCGCATCCAGCAGGCGCCGCGCCTTCTTCGGATACGGGTTCAGGCCCATGCCGACCACCACCACCGCATGCCGGGCCACCGCGGCCTGCACCTCGGCAACGATGGGCGCCACAGCGGCGACCTTTTGGCGCACGGCCGGATGGATGTGGTCTTCGTCAAGCACGGGACGCGGCATGGGGAGTTTCCTGGAAACATGGCAAACGCCAAGGCGCCGAGGATAACGTGGGGCGGGGACAAGCCCAAAAAATAACCCGCCCCGGCATGCGGGCGGGTCAGGAGTGTCTCCCTTGTGTTCGAGTTGTCATGGGCCCCCCGGCCCGTCTCTTCACGTTGACATTCACGTTGCCATTGGACGCCCGGATTGTGAAAGCCGCGTGACGTTGCAACACCCCGCCATTTCTCCTGAACTCTCCTGAAAAACGCAATCCCGATACCATGGCGGCTCCGCAGCCTGCTGCGCTTGTCCGTTCCTACCGCGCCGCCTTCCATGCCCATTCCTGAATCCCCTCTTTCCGCCGCCAAGTCCACCCCCTGGTCCGCCCTCGAGAACAAGGCCTTCCTGCTGCTGTTGATCGGCGTCACGCTGGCCTTCGGCTGGATCCTGTGGCCGTTCTACGGCGCGGTGTTCTGGGGTGTGGTGATGGCCATCTTGTTTTCGCCGCTGTTCCGCCGGCTGCTCAAGGCGTTCGGCCAGCGGCGCACGCTGGCGGCGCTGGCCACGCTGGTGGTGATCATGGTCATCGTGATCCTGCCGATGGCGCTGATCACCGGCATGCTGGTGAAGGAAGGCAATGGCCTGTACCAGCGCATCCAGTCGGGCGAACTGAACTTCGGCACCTACTTCGGGCAGATCGTTGCCGTGCTGCCCGATTGGGTGACCAAGTTGCTCGACCGTTTCGGCCTGGGCAACCTGAAGGACTTGCAGACACACCTCAGCGCACGGCTGGCCCAGGGCAGCCAGATGCTGGCCACGCAGGCGCTGAGCATCGGGCAGAACACCTTCGATTTCGTGGTCAGTTTCTTCATCATGCTGTACCTGATGTTCTTCCTGCTGCGCGACGGCGCAAGCCTGTCGCGGCGCATGCGCGATGCGATCCCGCTCGACGCCAACACCAAACGCCAGCTGTTCACCAAGTTCACCACCGTGGTGCGTGCCACCGTCAAGGGCAACGTGCTGATGGCGGTGGCGCAGGGTGTGCTCGGCGGCCTGGCGTTCTGGTTTCTCGGCATCCACGCCACGGTGTTGTGGGCGGTGCTGATGGCCTTCCTGTCGCTGCTGCCGGCGGTGGGTGCGGCGGTGGTCTGGGTGCCGGTGGCGGTCTATTTCCTCGTTACCGGCGCGGTGTGGCAGGGTGTGGCGCTCACCTGCTACGGGGTGCTGGTGATCGGCATGGTCGACAACGTGTTGCGCCCGGTGCTGGTGGGCAAGGACACCAAGATGCCCGACTACGTGGTGCTGATCTCCACGCTGGGCGGCATCGGGGTGTTCGGGCTGAACGGCTTCGTCATCGGCCCGGTGATCGCGGCCATGTTCATGGCGGTGTGGGACATCTTCTCCGGGACGCTGGAAGACGCGACCGCGGGCACCAGCGCCGCCACGGCCGAAGCACCGCCCTCGCCGCCTCAGTCCTGAAACATGGCCGACGCGACCCACGCGCACACGGCCGGCCGCTGGCGCGTCGCCATGGCGGGCATGGTGGCCCTGGCCGTGGCGATGGGCATCGGCCGTTTCGCCTTCACGCCGTTGTTGCCGATGATGCTGCACGACGGCGTGATCGACCTGCCCGCCGCCAGTTGGCTGGCCAGCGCCAACTACCTCGGCTATCTGCTCGGCGCGGTGTGGTGCACCTTTCAGCCGGCGGTCTGGCGCCAGTTCCCCAGCCTGCCCGCGGTGCTGCCGTCCAGCATGCTGCGTGCCGGCCTGGCCGCCACCTGCGTGCTCACGCTGGGCATGGCCTGGTACTTTCCGGCGGTGTGGCCGCTGTGGCGTTTTCTGGCCGGCGTGGCCAGCGCCTTTGTCTTTGTCTACACCTCGGGCTGGTGCCTGGCCACATTGGCGGGCCTGGGTGTGCCGGCCATGGGCGGCTTCATCTACGTGGGGCCGGGGGCCGGCATCGTGCTCAGCGGCTTGTTTGCCAGCGCCATGGTGGCCTGGGGCTGGCGTTCCTCGTCCGCCTGGCTGGTGTTCGGCGCGCTGGCCGTGGCGCTCACGGTGCTGGTGTGGCGCGTGTTTCATGGCCAGGCGGCGGGCGCGGTGCCGACGGCGTCCGTGGCGACGCCAGCACCCGCTGTGGCGCCGCTGCCTGCCGTGCCGCAGCAGATGGCACTGTTGACCGTGGCCTATGGCATTGCCGGCTTCGGCTACATCATCACCGCCACCTTTTTGCCCGTCATCGCGCGCGAGGCCTTGCCCGGCTCGGCCTGGATCCAGCTGTTCTGGCCGCTGTTCGGCCTGGGTGTAATGCTCGGCGCGGTGCTCGCCACGCGGGTGCCCAGCAGCGGCGACATGCGGCGCTGGCTCGCGGCCTGTTATGTGCTGCAGGCGCTGGGTGTGCTGGCCAGCGTGGTCAGCCCCAGCCTGCCCGGCTTTGCCTTTGGCAGTTTCATGCTCGGCCTGCCGTTCACCGCCATCACCTTTTTCGCGATGCAGGAGGCGCGCCGCCTGAAGCCGGTGGCGCCAGCCAGTGCCATGGGTTTGCTTACCGCCATGTACGGCCTGGGCCAGATCGTCGGCCCGCCGCTGGTGGCGCTGCTGATTCGGCACAGCGCCACGCGTGGCCAGGGTTTCACGCTGTCGCTGGAGATTGCCGCCGGCTCGCTTTTCGCAGGTGCGGTGTTGTTCGGTTGGACAGCTCGGCGCCACCCGATGGCTTGACTGCGCAACCCTTGGGCGGCTCTGGCAGCGCCTCAGCCTGATGTCCTACACCTGCGTGCCGTGGTGGACGGTACAACTGGCAAACAGCTTTTCACCGCTGTTTTCCAATGACCGTTCCCGCCACATCCTTCTCGTTCAAAGTCCTCACGGTCAACATCCACAAGGGCTTCAGCTTCTTCAACCGCAAATTCATCCTGCACGAATTGCGTGACGCGGTGCGTGCGGTGGCGGCCGACGTGGTGTTCCTGCAGGAGGTGATGGGCACCCACGAAAAACACGTGCAGCGCGTGCCCAACTATCCGGACACCCCGCATTACGAATTCCTGGCCGACAGCATCTGGCCGCAGCACGCCTATGGCCGCAATGCGGTTTATCCGCACGGGCACCACGGCAACGCGGTGCTGTCGAAATTCCCCATCGTGCATTACGAAAACCGCGACGTGTCGATCGCCGGGCCGGAGCGGCGCGGCCTGCTGCATTGCGTGCTGCGCGCGCCGGGTCAGGCGCATGACATCCATGCGTTCTGCGTGCACCTGGGCCTGCGCGAATCGCACCGCCGCCAGCAGCTTCACCTGCTCAGCCACATGATCAAGGCCGAGACTGATCCGCTCGCGCCCGTAGTGGTGGCTGGCGACTTCAACGACTGGGGCCGCCACGCGCACCGCATCCTGGAGCGCGAGGCCGGGTTGAAGGAGGTTTTTGTCCAGGCCAACGGCGTGGCTGCACGTACCTTTCCGGCCAAGATGCCGGTGCTGCAGCTCGACCGCATCTATGTGCGCAACGCCAGAGTGCATGCGCCGGTGGTGCTGCCGCGCAAGCCGTGGTCGCATCTTTCCGACCATGCGCCGCTGGCGGCGTTGATCGAGATTTGAACGGGCTCAGTCGGCGCGCACCAGCCGCAGGTGCGTGATCTCCGAAGGCGCGCCGAAACGCTTCGGCGGCCCCCAATACCCTGTGCCCCGGCTGGTGTAGACCCACAGGTCCTTGAGCTTGTGCAGGCCCGCGGTGAACGGCTGCTGCAGCCGCACGAAATGGTTCCACGGCCAGAACTGGCCGCCATGGGTATGGCCCGAGAGCTGCAGCTGGAAACCGGCGTCGGCCGCCGCCGCCGCGCTGCGCGGCTGGTGGGCCAGCAGCAAGCGCATGCCGGCGTCTTGCGGCGCCCCCAGCAAGGCCGCGGCCGGATCGCTGCGGTGGGTCGGGTCGAAATGATGGGCACTGTAGTCGGCCACGCCGGCCAGCACCAGGGGTGCGCCGCCGTTCGCATTGTTTGGGGTGGCGCCGTGCTGCAGCACCACGTGTTCATTCATCAGCACGTTCACGCCAAGCCGTTCCAGTTCGGCCACCCAGGCATGCGCGCCCGAGTAGTACTCGTGGTTGCCGGTCACGAAATAGGTGCCGTGTGTCGACGACAGCATCGACAGCGGCGCCACGTGCCGGGCCAGCTCGGCCACCTTGCCGTCCACCAGGTCGCCGGTGATGGCCACCATGTCGGCATCGAGCGCATTCACCCGGCTCACGATGGACTGCAGGTAGCCGTGTTTGATCGTCGGGCCGACGTGGATGTCGCTGATCTGCGCCACGGTGAAGCCCTGCAGCGCCTCGGGCAGGCCGGCGATGGGTACGTCCACCCGCACCACGGCGGCGGTGCGCCGTGCGTTGAGGAAGCCAACCACGGTGGCGGCCAGGCCCAGTGCCGGCACGGCCGCGGCGCTCCAGGTTTGCGCTGCCTCCCAGGCTGCATCGGAAAACATTTCAGGGCGCACGGCCGACACCGCCCAGGCCACGAGCAGCGCCGCCTCGCGCAGCACCGTGAGCACGAACAGCGAAGAAAACAAACCCATGCACAACAGGCCGATCCAGGTCAGCACCTCAGCCGTGCGGTGGCCGCGTGCCAGCCGCTGGCCGATCAGGCTCATCGGCATCAGCACGGCCGATGCGCCAAGCAGAAGCGCCAACGCGACGGCCATCTCGGGCGCCAGCGTGTCGAGTGCGGGCACGATGCGCCAGCCGACGAAGGCGTTGAGCAAAAAGGAAAGAACGTAGATGGACGCGATGGACATGCTTGGAGCGCGGCGCGCGAAAAAGGCGCAGCACAAGCCAGAGAGATGCGTGCCGGCCAAGTGGGTTTCAAGCCGGTGAATGTGACAGCGAGGTAAAGCCTGGTTTCGCCACCATGCAGCCGTATGTGAACCTGCTGTACCGCGAGGAAGAGCGCGAAATGCTGCCGCTGTGCCTGTCCGAAGGCCTCGGCGTGATCTCTTGGAGCCCTCTCGCGCGTGGCCGGCTCACCCGCGACTGGGACAGCCAGAGCGCCCGTGCCGAAACCGACGACTTCGGCAAGACCCTCTACGCCAAGACCGCCGAGGCCGACCGCAAGGTGGTCGAAGCCGTGGCCGCGTTGTCGATCACGCTGACGGCCGAAGAAATTGCTACGCTGGAACGGCCGTACGTGCCGCATGCGGAGGTCGGATTCTCTTGAAAAGCTGGGGATAGATTCCGCACAACCCGCAGCTTGTCCACAGGCTGCGGGCGATGCGCCAAGTTGTTCATGGCGGGCGTGCAGTTCGGAAGCATGGTCGCCCACATGGATTGACATGGTGCAAGCCCTTGATCCGCAAGCAAAAAACTGGGTTGCCCACAGAAGAAGCGCTGGCTTACTACTACTACTATCTCTCTATAGCAGTATCAAGAGATAAGAGAGCAAACCATGGTGATGCCTGGCGCGGGGGGTCAGGCCTCCAGCGTAGCCTTTGCCGCAGCCAGTACAGCAGCCGTCAGCCGGTCCAGCATCGGGATCTTCAGCCGGGCGTGTTGCCACACCAGCGGCAGCAGCAGGTCGGAATCGGGCTGCAGGCGCACGAGTGCTCCGCTTTCCAGGTGCGCGGCGACCAGTGCCAACGGGTTCATCCCCCAGCCCATGCCGCCCAGCGTGGCCTGCACGAAGGCCTGTGACGACGGCAGCCAGTGCTGGGGTACCTCCACATGGCGTCCGCACACCTGGCGCGCCCAGGCCGCCTGCAGGCGGTCCTTGCGGTTGAAGGTAAGGCTCGGGGCGAGGGCCAGCGCGGCGGCATCCACCACGCGGTCGGGGAAATAGCGGCGCATGTACGCGGGGCTGGCGGTGGCCAGGTAGCGCATGTGGCCGAGCGGCACGCTGTGGCAACCCTGCACGGGCTTGGCGCTGCTGGTCACGGCCGCGAGCACGGTGCCGTTCTTCAGCCATTCGGCGGTGTGGTCCTGGTCCTCCACGCTGAAATCGAGCAGCGCCGGTTCAGCCTGGCAAAACGCCGTGGCCGCGTCGATGAACCAGGTGGCGAGGCTGTCGGCATTCACCGCGACGCGCAACGTGACGCGGCTGTCGGGCGTCTCCAGTGCGGCCAGTGCGGGCAGGCTGGTGTGCAGGTCGCGCTCGAGCATGCCGACCTGCTCCACGTGCCGGCACAGCCAATGCCCGGCCTCGGTGGCGGTGCACGGGGTACCGCGCACGATCAGCGCCAGGCCGAGCCGCTCCTCCAGCAGCTTGATGCGCTGCGACACGGCCGAGGGCGTGACGTGCAGTGCCTGCGCCGCGCGTTCGAAGCTGCCTTCGCGCACCACCTGGGCCACGGCCGAGAGGGAAACATAGTCGAGCATGATTTAGATTTTCTTAATCAGATGAAGAAAGTTTAACTGGGCTAATCTGATGAATGCCGTCATGCTTCGCGACCATGAACGGTTTCCCCTCCTCTTTCTCTGCTTTCACCGCCGGTGTTGGCCTGTGCCTGGGCCTGATCGTCGCTATCGGCGCGCAAAACGCCTTCGTGCTGCGCCAGGGCCTGCGCCGCGAACATCTGCTGCCGGTGGTCTTGTTCTGCTTCGGTGCCGATACCCTGCTGGTTTTTGCTGGCGTGGCCGGCATGGCGCAGGTGCTGGCCAACCGCCCGATGCTGGCCACCTTGCTGGCCGCGGGCGGCGCCGTGTTCCTCTTCGGTTATGCCGCCCTGGCCCTGCGCCGCGCCTGGCGCCCGCATGCCATGACCGCCGCCGACGGCCCCGGCTTGCGCCCGCCGCTCAGGGCGGTGATGCTGCAACTGGCCGCCTTCACCTTGCTCAATCCGCACGTCTATCTCGACACCGTGGTGCTGATCGGTTCGGTGGGCGCGGCCCAGCCGGGAGTGGCGAAGTGGTTCTTCGCGGCCGGCACGGCGCTGGCAAGCCTGGGCTGGTTCAGTACGCTTGGCTTCGGCGCACGTTTCCTGGCGCCATGGCTGGCCCGCCCTGGCGCATGGCGCTGGCTGGATGCGGGCGTGGGACTGGTGATGGCGGTGTTGGGAGGCGTGGTGGCGCGGCAGGCCTGGGGGTTGTTCGCGAATCCAATCACGGCGTGATCTCTTGTGCCAGCCGCGCGCTCATGAAATCCAGAAAACAGGCGATCCGCGCCGACAGTTGTGTGTTGCGGTAGTACACCGCATGCACCGGCTGGCGCAGGTCCAGGGTCTCGCGCGGCAGCACTTGCACCAGATGGCCTATGGCGCGGTCGGCGCGGGTCATGAAGTCGGCCAGGCAGACGACGCCCACGCCGGCCAGGGCCAGTTGGCGCAGGGTTTCGCCGCTGGAGGCGAGCAGCTTGGGGGTGATCTGCAGTTCGTTGCCGTCGGCATCGCGCAGGGGCCAGCGGTTGAGTGACGCGGGCTGCGTGAAGCCCAGCAGCGTGTGCTCGGCCACCAGCGCGGCGACGGTCCTGGGCCGGCCATGCGCTTTGAGATAGGCGGGGCTGGCCAGCACGCGCAAGGCGTTGGTACCGAGCGGGCGCGCATGCAGCGTGGAGTCCTGCAGCGGGCCGATGCGGATGGCGATGTCGGTGCGGTGCTCCAGCAGGTCGATGATGGCGTCGCTGCTGTTGAGCTCGAGTTCGATGGCCGGAAACTGTGCCTGGAAGTCGGCCACCAGCGGCACCACCACGTGCAGCATGTAGGGCACGGCGGCGTTCACCCGCAGCCGGCCGGCCGGTTTTTCGCGGCGCACGGCCATCTGTTCCTCGGCGTCGTCCACGGCGGCCAGGATCTTGCGGGCCTGGAGCAGGAAAGCGCGGCCTTCTTCGGTGAGTTCGAGCCGGCGCGTGGTGCGCTGCAGCAGCGTGGTGGCGAGTTTTTCTTCGAGCCGGCCGAGGGCGCGGCTCACGCCCGAGGTGGTCTGGCCGAGCTGTGCCGCGGCGGCGGTAATCGAACCGGTGTCGACCACGGTGGTGAAGGCGCCGAGTTCTTCGAGGGTGGTTTTCATGACGGCATTGTTGACGCTATTGTTGATTTCAAATCAAGAATATTGTGCGCATCACCATCTTTTTCTGCAAGAGACAAAGCTTCAGACTCCAGCCATTCATCCACTGGAGTCCACCATGCCTCTTGCCTTGCTGGCGCTGACCATCAGCGCCTATGCCATCGGAACCACCGAGTTCGTCATCGTCGGGCTGTTGCCCGTCATCGCCGCCGACCTGCACGTCAGCCTGCCCTCGGCCGGTCTGCTGGTCAGCCTGTATGCGCTGGGCGTCGCCATCGGCGCGCCGGTGCTCACCGCCCTCACCGGCAAAGTGCCGCGCAAGGTGTTGCTGTTGAGCCTGATGGTGCTGTTCACCGCCGGCAACCTGCTGGCCTGGCAGGCGCCGGGTTATGCCTCGCTGGTTGCGGCGCGCATCCTCACCGGGCTGGCGCATGGTGTGTTCTTCTCGATCGGCACCACCATCGCCACCAGCCTCGTGCAGCGCGAGAAGGCCGCGAGCGCCATCGCCATCATGTTCACCGGCCTCACCGTGGCGCTGGTCACCGGCGTGCCGCTGGGCACCTTCATCGGCCAGCATTTCGGCTGGCGTGAAACCTTCCTGGCCGTGTCGGGGCTGGGCTTGATCGCCTTTGTCGGCAGCCTGGTGTTCGTGCCTTCGGGGATCAAACACAGTGCGCCCGCTTCATTGATGCAGCAGGTGCGTGTGCTGGGCCAGCCGCGGCTGCTGCTGGTCTACGCCACCACGGCGCTGGGTTATGGCGGTTCGTTCATCGCCTTCACCTACCTCGCGCCGATCCTGCAGGACGTGTCGGGCTTCAGCGCGGGCACCGTCAGCCTGGTGCTGCTGGTCTATGGCGTGTCGGTCGCGGTGGGCAACATCTGGGGTGGCAAGCTGGCGGACCGGCATGGCGCGATCCGCGCGCTGCAAGTTGTCTTCCTGGGGCTGGCCGCGGTGTTGTTCGTGCTGACCTTCACGGCGCACAACCCGTGGCTGGCCGTGGCCACCGTGTTGGTCTGGGGCGCCGTGGCCTTCGGCAATGTACCGGGCCTGCAGGTCTATGTGGTGCAGCAGGCCGAACGCGTGACACCGCAGGCGGTGGACGTGGCCTCGGGTCTGAACATCGCGGCGTTCAACCTCGGTATTGCTGGCGGCGCGCTGGCCGGTGGCACCATCGTCGAACACCTGGGCCTGATGCACACGCCGTGGATCGGTGCCATCGTGGTGCTGGGTGCGCTCGGCCTTACCACCTGGATGGGCCGGCTCGACCAACGGCTGCCGGCACGCCACCAGCCCAGTGCAATGCGCGGCCGTGCCGTCGCGCATTGACGCCCATTAACGCTCATTGACGCCCATTCATTTTCATTTTTCAAGGACAACACCATGACCACCACCAAACTCCTGGGCGCCGGCCCGGCCACCATCCCTTCACTTGGCTTCGGCACCTTTCGCATGCCCGGCGCAGACGTGCTGCAGATCGTGCCCAAGGCGCTCGACATCGGCTACCGCCACATCGACACCGCGCAGATCTACGGCAACGAGGCCGAGGTCGGCGAGGCCATCGAAGGCTCGAAGCTGCCGCGCAACGCCATCTTCCTCACCACCAAGGTCTGGGTCGACCACTACCGGGCTGGTGACCTGCAGCAATCGGTGGCCACCAGCCTGAAGAAGCTTCGCACCGACCACGTGAACCTGCTGCTCCTGCACTGGCCCAATCCCAAGGTGCCGTTCGCCGAAACCCTGGATGCACTGAACGCCGTGCAGCGTGCCGGCATGGCCGAGCACATCGGCGTGAGCAACCTCAACACCACACAGATGGCCGAGGCGGTGCGCCTGAGCGCCGCGCCGCTGGTGACCAACCAGGTCGAATACCACCCCTATCTGAACCAGGACAAGCTGCTGCAGGCCGCGCGCGCCGCGAACATGGCCGTCACCGCCTATTACGGCCTGGCCGACGGCACGGTGGTGGGCGACCCGCTGCTGCGCACCATCGGCGAACGCCATGGCAAATCGGCGGTGCAGGTCACGCTGCGCTGGCTGGTACAACAGCCCGGCGTAGTGGCCCTGACCAAGACGGTGCAGGCTGCGCGCGCGTTGTCCAACTTCGAGATCTTCGACTTCGAACTCAGCGCCGAGGACATGGCGGCGATCCATGCGCTGACCACGCGCCACAAGCGTTTCGTGAGCCCCGATGGCCTCGCCCCGACCTGGGATACGGTCTGACAAATCAGCCCTGTTTGGTACCGCGCTGGGTTAGGATACTTGCTCTGCCGGCGCGGTGTGGCGAGCTTGCCGCGACCGACGCAAACCGCGCCGGCACCCATGTTCGCAAACAGGTATCCGTGTGGCCATCCCAAGCAGCAGCATCAACCAGCCAGACAGCGAATCCGAGCCCAAAGCGGCAGCGCGTTCTTCCCTCTTCGTCGGGTCCACCGAAAAGGCGTTCCAGGTCCTGCAGGCCTTCAACGGGCCGAACCGGCACATGACACTGGCCGACATCGCGCGGGCCGCCGACCTCGATCGCAGCGCCACGCAGCGGCTGGTCTACACGCTCGAAAAACTCGGCTATCTGCGGCGCATTCCCGAGTCGCGCAACTACGGGCTCACGTCGAAGCTACTGCAGCTCTCGTACAACTACCTGCGTGCCAACGAGTTGATCGACAAGGCCTCGCCCTACCTGCTGGAGATCAGCCGCACGCTGGGCGAGACCACCAATCTGCAGGAACTGGACGGTGCCGACATCGTGTTCCTGGCGCGCTTCCACGGCCGCCATATGGTCAACGTGAACTTCACCGTGGGCGCACGCCTGCCGGCATTCTTCACCGCTTCGGGCAACGCCATTCTGTCGCGCTTCTCGCACGAGCAGCGTCTCGAGGTTTTGCGCCAGACCTCGCTGGTGCCGATCACGCCCTTCACCGAAACCAACCCCGAGAAACTGCTCGCGCGCGTGCAGACGATGGCCGAACAAGGTTATGCCATCGTGGTCAATGAAAACGTGCTTGGCGACATCTCGGTTGCCGCACCGATCACCGACCAGCGCGGCATGGCGGTGGGGGCGATCAACATCTCGGTGCCCACCACGCGCTGGACCGCGGCCAGTGCCGAGAAGGAACTGGTGCCGCATGTGCAGGTGGCCGCCGCTTCGATCTCCAAGGCCCAGATCGCCAACTAGAAGCCTGGGCGGATCAGATGGCGGTTTTCACAGCCGTGCCAGCCGGGCCCGGTAGTCCGCCGACAGCGCATTCGTATCGAGCGCTTCGGCCCGCGGCACGCCGAGCAGGCGCAGTGTGATCTCGAACTCGTCGCGCAATATCTGCAGCACCTCGCGCACGCCCTGCGGCCCACGCGAAGCCAGGCCGTAGAGCGGCGCCCGGCCCAGCAGCACCGCCTTGGCGCCGAGTGCGCGGGCCTTGGCGATGTCGCTGCCACGCCGCACCCCGCTGTCCACGAACGCGTCCAGGCTGGTGCCGACCGCGTCGATCACATCGGGCAGGACTTCGAGCGGACTCGGTGCGCTCTCAAGCTGGCGCCCGCCGTGGTTGGACAGGATCACGCCGTTCACACCGTAACGCTTGGCCAGCAGTGCGTCGTCCACCGACAAGACACCCTTCACCAGCACCTGACCGCGCCAGTGATCGCGCAGCCAGGCGATCGAATCCCAGTCGAGTGCCATGTCCATCTGCCGGCTCATGGCCGCGGCCTGCAGCTTGATGTTGACCTGCGTGCCGGCGCTGCGGGCCAGGTTCACCAATTGTGGCGAGCCGCCCTGGCGCAGCATGCGTGTGCACCAGCGTGGATGTGTGGCCAGGTCGAGCAGCAGCTTCGGAGTGATGCGCAGCGGCATCTTGAAGTTGTTGCGCACGTCGTGGTCGCGCTTGCCATGGACCATGGTGTCCACTGTCACCATCAGCGTTGAAAAATCGAGCGCCTGCGCGCGCTGCATCATGCTTTCGGCGATGCGCCGGTCTTGCTGCACATAGAGTTGCAGCCACAAGTCACCAGCCGTGGACGCGCGCACGTCCTCGAGCAATGAAGTCGAAGCTGTCGACATCGCAAACGGCAGGCCCGCGGCATGCGCAGCCTGGGCCAGGGCTTCTTCGGCACGCGGCCAGTACAGACCGTTCAGGCCCGTGGGGCCGACGATGGCGGGAAAGCTTTGCTTGCGGCCGTAGAGCGTGACCGACGCGTCGACCGTGCTCACGTCGCGCATGATGCGCGGGCGAAAGATCAGTTGCGCGAAGGCGGTGCGGTTGCGTTCCAGCGTGCGCCCGTCTTCGGCGCCGCCTTCGAGGTAGTCGAAGGCGAAACGCGACAGGCGGCGGCGCGCGAGCGCGCGGTAGTCCTTGACGGCAGGCAGCACCGGTGTCGGCTCAGCGCGGGAATTCGGAAACGGCCAGCTGCTTCGTCAGCTCGGCGCGCAGCCGGGTCTGCAGTTCGCCGGCGGGTGACACCAGCGGGTCGAGCATGCGCGGCGCATCCACGCCGATCAGGTCCATCACCGATTTGATCGGGCCGGGGTTGGTCTCGGCAAAGGCCATGTCCATCAGTGGCATCAGCAGGCGGTGCGCCATCAGCGCCTCGGTGGTCTTGCCGGCCACAGCCAGGTCGTGGATGTGGCGCCAGGCCTTGGGCAGCAGGCTGGCCGTGACGACGATGCCGCCCTTGGCCCCGGCGGCCAGGTGCAGCGGGAACAGCGAGTCTTCGCCGCTGAGTACGGCGAAGGATTCGTCCACACCGGCGACCACGCGCAGGAAATGGTACATGTCGGTGTTGCAGGCCTTCATGCCGATGATGCGTTCGTGGCGCGACAGCTCGTGCAGGATCTCGGGGTTGATCGCCACGCGGGTGCGGTACGGGATTTCGTAGATCAGGATCGGCAGCGGCGAAGCGTCGGCATAACGCAGGAAGTAGTCGCGTACGCCGGCTTGCGTCGGGTTGGTGTAGTAGGGCGTGAGCAGCATCAGCGCGTCCACGCCGACGTCGGCGAAGGCCTTGCCGACTTCCAGTGCATCGTGGAACCCGGGGTCGAGCACGCCCGGTACCACCGGCACCCGGCCGGCCACCGCGTCGACACAGGTCTTGGCCATCTTCACGCGTTCGGCGCGTGCCAGCGAACCATATTCACCCGTGCCACCCAGCGGCACCAGGCCGTCGATGCCCTGCTGCAACAGGTAGGCGATGAGCTTTTGCGTGGCGGCCACGTTGATGGTGTCGTCGGCATTGACGGGGGTGGGAATGGCGGGCAATACGCCGCGCAGACGGGTCGCGTCCATGGGGGAGTCCTTCAAAAAATAGGTGTTAAAACAGGTGCGGGCTCAGCGTGCAAGGCTGCGCCGGCGTAGCCGGTCGGCGACCCAGATCAGCAGCGCCACGAAGACGAACAGGCAGGTCGACACCGCGGCGATCACCGGCGAGATCTGCAGCGTGACCTCGTCCCAGAACTGCTTGGGCAGTGTGGAATTCAGCCCGCCCGAGGCGAACAGTGAAATCGTCAGCTCGTCGAACGAGGTGGCGAAGGCGAACAGGAAGGACGACAGCAGCCCGGCCATCAGGATCGGGAAGGTCACATGGCGCAGCGTCTGCATCGGCCGCGCGCCCAGGCTCTGCGCGGCCAGGTCCAGCCGGGTGTCGTAGTTGCGCAGCACGGCCATCATGGTCATGACCACATAGGGCACGGCGATCACGGTGTGGCCCAGGATCAGCCCGAGCGTGGTGCCCACCAGGCCGACGCGTGCGAACAGGTAGAACATGCCCACCGCGATGATCATGCGCGGCACGATGATCGGCGACAACACGAAGGCCAGCATCAGCGACTTGCCACGCATCTGCGTGCGCGCCAGCAGGAAGGCGGCGGGTGTGCCGATCAGCATGGCCAGCACACCTGAGCCAATGCCCACGACCAGTGAACGTGTGAGGGCCTGCATCCACAGCGGCGAGTGGAACATCTGCGCGTACCACTGGAACGAGAAGCCCCGAGGTGGCCAGTTGAGGCTGGCCGTGCTGGCGAACGACAGCGGGATCATCAGCACCGTGGGCACGCTCAGGAAGGCCAGCAGCACGAACACCACGCCGTACATGCCGCGCGACTGGCCGGGCTCGCTGGCGCGGCGACTCTTGCGCAGCTTGCGGCGCGGCATCAGCGCGGCCAGTTGGTCCGTTGCCTTGGCCAGCAGCGTGAGCACGGCATCACCGGCCGCGTGTGACCAGCCCGAGGCCGCCACCGGCCTGGCGCGGTCGCTGCTGCTGCCGGTCATGGTCGACAGGCCGAGCAGCTTGTCGTACAGCGCGAACACCGCCAGCACCACGATCAGCAGGAAGACGGAGATCGCGCCGGCAAAGCCCCAGTTCAGCGTCTGCTGCACCTGGTCGATGATGATCTGCGTGATCATGGTTTCGCGGCGTCCGCCGAGCAGCGCCGGGAAGATGAAGAAGCCGATGGCGGTGACGAAGACCATGATCGCCGCCGCGGCCACGCCCGGCAGCGACAGCGGGAAGTACACGCGCCAGAACGCCGAGCCCGGCCGTGCACCCAGCGTGAGCGCGGCGCGCGGCAGATTGCGGTCGATGTTCTCCATCACCGAGAGCATGGTCAGGATGGCCAGCGGCATCAGCGCATGCACCATGCCGACCATGGTGCTGCCGAAGCTGTAGAGCAGGTTCATCGGTGCGTTCACAATGCCGAGCGCCAGCAACAGCTGGTTGACCACGCCGTTGCGCCCGAGCAGCACGATCCAGGCGAAGGCGCGCACCAGGAAGCTGCTCCAGAACGACAGCAGCACCCAGAACAGCAGCGAACTCTTCTTCTGCTGCGGCAGCGACGAGATCAGATAGGCCACCGGGTAGCCGGCCAGCACCGCGAACAGGGTGGTCCACAGCGAGACCTTCAACGTGATGAGCAGCACGTTGACATACACCGACGAGGCGAACAGCTGGCGGTAGGACGCGAAGCTCAGCGTGCCGTCCTTGTAGAAGCTCAGCAGCAGCAACTGCGCCACCGGATACACCAGCAGCGTCAGCAGCAGCAACAGCAGCGGTGCGCCGAGCAGCAGCTTGCGCTGCGTGCTGCGGCGCGCATTCATGCTGGCGGGGGAAAGGCTGGCGGCGGACATGGTTTATTCCGCGATGGCCACCGCGTCGGCGGCCTGCCAGTGCAGCGACAGCGTCTCGCCGATGCGGAAGTCGGGTGTCTGCTGCGAGGTGGGAAAGGCCACCGTGATCGGCGTGTCGCCAGCGAAGGCCGCGGTGAGGTAGAGCTTGGTCAGGCTGCCGGTGATCATCACGTCGAGCACCTCGGCCGTGAGGCAAGGCGTGGCGGTGGTGCCGCGTTGCACCGAAAGATTCTGTGGCCGCACCAGCACGCGTATTTTCTGCCCCGTCTTCAGCGGTGTGCCATGGTTGGCCGCGCCGGCGCTCACGCGGCCCTGGTCGAGGGCCAGCGTTACGCCATTCGCGGTGGCGGCCGAGACGGTGGCTTCGAACAGATTCGATTCCCCGAGGAAGTCGGCCACGAACAAGCTGTGCGGGCGGAAATACAGATCGGCCGGTGTGCCGAGCTGCTCGATGCGGCCGCCGTTCATCAGGCAGATGCGGTCGGACATGGTCATGGCCTCTTCCTGGTCGTGCGTGACGTAGACGATGGTTGTGCCCAGCTCGCGGTGGATGCGCTTGATCTCCAGCTGCATGTGGTCGCGCAGCTTCTTGTCGAGCGCGCCCAGCGGCTCGTCCATCAGGATGATCGAGGGCCGGTAGACCATGCAGCGCGCCAGCGCGATGCGCTGCTGCTGGCCGCCCGAAAGCTCCTTCGGAAAGCGCTGGGCCAGCTGCGGCAGCCGCACCATCTCCAGCGCCTGCGCCGCCTGTTTCCGGGCCTGGGCCGCGTCCACGTTGCGCATCTTCAGCGGAAAGGCGATGTTCTCCGCCACTGTCATGTGCGGGAACAGCGCGTAGTTCTGGAACACCATGCCGATGTCGCGCTCGTAGGGCGCGCCATAGGTCACGTCCACGCCGTTGATCAGCATCGTGCCTTCGTCCGGTTGCGACAGCCCGGCGATCAGGCTCAGCAAGGTGGTCTTGCCCGAGCCTGAAGGCCCGAGCAAGGTCAGGAACTCGCCATTGGCAACCTCCAGGTCGGTCGGCGCCAAGGCCGTGAAGTCGCCGTAGCGTTTGCACAGGCCGGAAATTTTGAGGTTCGACGAAGCCATGTTTTTCAGTCAGAAACAGTCAAGAAAACCGGGGCCCGCATGGCCTCGGCGAAGTGAGCCAACCTGGGGGTCAGGCCAGCACCCAGCCGTTAAAGCGTTCGATGACGGCGGCCTGGTTGTCGAGCCAGTAGCGGGCATTGATCTGCAGGCCGTTCTTCATGTTCTCGGGGCTGGTCGGGCTGTTTTTCGCGACCTCGGGCTTGACGTAGTTGAACGCGCCGGGTTGGGTGAAACCAGCCGGGAAGAACTCGGCCTGCACCGCCTGGCGTTTCGGGTCCGAGGCGAAGCGGATGAACTCGCGGCAGGCGTCGGCGTTGGGCGTGCCGGCCAGGATGGACCAGCTGTCCACACCCCAGAGGTTCTGGTTCCAGACGATGGACACGTCGGCGCCCTTGCCCATGGCCTGCTGTGGCCGCGACACCCAGGTGGCGACCATGTCGACCTCGCCCGACATCAGCATCTGCTCGACCTGCGCACCCGAGTTCCACCACACGTCCACATGCGGCTTGATCTTGTTCAGGCTGGCGAAGGCGCGGTCGAGATTCGCCGGATAGACCTGGCCAGTGGGCAGGCCGTCGGCCATCAGCGCTTCCTCGATGGTGTCGAACGGGTGCTTGCGCACCGAGCGGCGGCCGGGGAAGTCTTTCACGTTCCAGAAGTCGGCCCAGGAGTTCGGCGCCTTGCGGCCCTTGAAGGCTTCGTTGCGATAGGCCAGCACGGTGGTGTAGACGTTGGTGCCCACGCCGTAGGGCGACATGTACTGCGCGGGAATGCTGGCCACGTTGGGGTCGGATTCGACGCCGTGTTTTTCCAGGTAGACCTTGCTGCCGCTGGTGAGGATCAGGATCGCCGGCTGGCTGATCTTGGCCATGTCCCAGGTGTAGTTGCCGGTTTCGACCATGCCCTTGATCTGGGCCACCGGTTCGGCGTTGGCCTGCACCGCCACCACTTCGATGCCGGTCTTCTGGGTGAAGGGCTTGTAGAAAGCGGCCGCATAGGCCTGGCTGTAGATGCCGCCGTCGTCACGCACCACGATGCGTTTGCTGGCGGCGCGTGCCGGCGTCCAGATGGCGGGCGCGGCCAGTGTGGCCATGCCGGTGGCCGCGGCCTTCAGGGCGCTGCGGCGGGACAGGTTGCGGGTGGGCGGTTGTTGCATGACGACTCCTTCGGTGGATGAAAGCTTGGGGGAGGAAGCGGAACAGCGGGGGAACTCGGGTGATCAGGACGTGGTGGGTGGCGCCTCGGGCAACAGGCGCCCGGGGTTGAATAGCTGCTTCGGGTCGAAGGCCTGCTTGACCAGGCGCATCATGGCCAGCTCGACCGGTGACTTGTAGTGCGCCATCTCGGGCAGCAGGGTGCGGCCCACGCCGTGCTCGGCGCTGAAGGTGCCATGCAGGCTGTGCGCCACGTCGTTGACCACATGGCGGATGTGCTGGCCCATGGCTTCGGGGTCGGGCAGCGCTTCCCACTGCGCGAAGCTGAAGAAGGGGATGAAGTGCACGTTGCCGTCGCCCAGGTGCGCCACGATGACGATCGGCAGGCCGGGCACGATGGCATGCACCGCGGCGGTGGCGCGCTCGATGAACGCGGGCACGGCGGACACCGGCACGGCGCTGTCGGTGGTCAGGCCCACACCGGCTTTCTTGTTGCCCTCGGACACGCTGTGCCGGATCTCCCACATCGCCGCGCGCTGCGCACCGCTGGTGGCCAGCACCGCGTCGAGCAGCAGGCCCTGCTCGCTGGCTTGCTCCAGCACCTGCTGCAGCACGGCATCGAGTGCGGCTTCGGCGCCGGTGTCCGACAGTTCCACCAGCACATGCCAGGGCTGGATTTCAGACAGCGGGTTGCGCCGGTTGGGCAACTGCTCCAGCACGATGCGCAACTGGTTCGCGTCGATCATCTCGAAGGCCGACAGGCTCGCGCCACAAGCCGACTGGAACATGCCCAGCACGGTGAGTGCGGCGGCGGGGCTGGTCGGTGCCAGCCAGGCCACGGCATGGGCGCTGGGCAGCGGATGCAGCTTCAGCGTGGCCGCGGTGACGATGCCCATCGTGCCTTCGGACCCGATGAACAGGTGCTTCAGGTCCAGGCCGGTGTTGTTCTTGCGCAGGGTGTAGAGGCCGTTCCAGATGCTGCCGTCGGGCAGCACCACTTCCAGGCCCAGCACGTTGTCGCGGGTGTTGCCGTAACGCAGCACGCCGGTGCCGCCGGCGTTGGTGGCGATGTTGCCGCCGATCTGGCACGAGCCTTCGGCGCCCAGGCTCACCGGGTACAACCGACCGGCGTCGATGGCCGCCTGTTGCACCGTGGCCAGTACGCAGCCGGCTTCCACCTCCATCGAATTGTTGGCCGCGTCCACATGGCGCAGCTTGCGCATGCGCGCGAGGTTCACGATCACTGGCAGCGCGCCCGCATCGGCCGGCACCGCACCGCCACACAGGCTGGTGTTGCCGCCCTGGGGCAGCACTGGTGTGCCGTGCACCAGGCAGGCGCGCACCACCGCCGCCACCTGCGGTGTGCTGGACGGCAGGGCCACGCAGATGGCCGGCCCGCGGTAGCGGCCACGCCAGTCTTCGGTGAAGGCGGCGAGGTCGGCCGGTGTGGTGAGCACCGCGTCTTTGCCAAGCAGCTGGATCAGTTCGTCGAGAAGGCTCATGTTGTCCTTGCACCAGGATGAGGCGATGGCGCCTGTGGAAAGGAGTGGCGTGATCCGACTTGCAATTCACATGCCAATGATCGAATGATGATCTATGTAATCGATATACGATTAAGTATTTACCCGGATCAGGAACGAAAACGGCGGTGCAGACGCGCTTTTCCTGTCGGCGCGGTGTTTGGGCCGCGCCAGGCAGGCAATGGGTGATGGCTGGTGGTGGCCGCGCAGGCCCTGGTCAGCTGGTCGTGGCGGCGGCGCTGTGCTGGAGGTAGGGCGCGAGCTGCGCCAGCGGCAGCGGTTTGCTGAAGAAATAACCTTGGTAGGCCAGGCAGCCGTGGGTCAGCAGGAAGCTGCGTTGTTCCGCGGTCTCCACGCCTTCGGCGATCACGTTCAGCCCCAGGCTCTGGCCCAGGCCGATGATGGTGCGCGCGATCACGGCGTCGTTCGGGTCGGTCAGCACGTCGCGCACGAAGGACTGGTCGATCTTCAACTGGTCCAGCGGCAGCCGGCGCAAATAGGCCAGCGAGGAATAACCCGTGCCGAAGTCGTCGAGCGAGAAGCTCACGCCTTTCGCCCTGAGCAGCATCATCTTGTCGATGATCATTTCCATGTCGTCGACCAGCAGGCTTTCCGTCAGCTCCAGCTTCAGCCTTGACGGATCGGCGCCGGTTCTGGTCAGCGTGTCGCACACTTGCTGCACGAAATCGGCATGTTTGAACTGGCGCGAACTCACGTTGACCGCCAGCGTCAGATGTGCGGTGTGCGCCGCGCCGGCCCAGTCGGCCAGCAGCCCGCAGGCCTGCTGCAGCACCTGGCGGCCCAGCTCCAGGATCAGCCCGGTTTCCTCGGCGACCGGAATGAAATTGGCCGGCGACACCAGGCCGCGCTGCGGATGGCGCCAGCGCACCAGGGCTTCGACACCGGTGCAGTGGCCCTCGGCATCGATCTGTGGCTGGTAATGCAGAAAGAATTCGCCCTGCGCCAGCGCCAGCCGCATATCGGCTTCGAGCGAGGCCCGTGCCGTCACCGCGGCCTGCAGGCCGGGGTCGAAGAAACGCACCGTGTTGCGCCCGGCCGCCTTGGCCTGGTACATGGCGATGTCGGCTTGCTTCAAGAGTTCGCCCACACTTTCCTGCTGTCCGGTGAAGCGGGTGATGCCGATGCTGCAGGTGCTTTGGTGTTCGTTGCCTTGGAGCTGGTAGGCCGCACTCAGCGTGTGCAGGATCTTGTCGCCGATGGACTTGGCGCGCAGGCCGATCTCCTGCACGTTGCTGCCCAGGTCCTCCAGGATGACCACGAACTCGTCGCCGCCCAGCCGCGCCACGGTGTCCATCTGGCGCACGCAGCCGGCCAGGCGCTGCGCCACCTGCTGCAGCAGCAGGTCGCCGCGGTCATGGCCCAGCGTGTCGTTCAAGGTTTTGAAGTTGTCCAGGTCGATGAACAGCAGCGCCCCGCCCCGTCCGTTGCGCCCGCAGGCCAGCAGGGCATGGCGCAGCCGGTCGGTCAGCAACTGGCGGTTCGGCAGTTCGGTCAGCGCGTCGAAGAAGGCCAGCTTGTGGATTTCCTCTTCGCTGGCCTTGCGCTGCGTGATGTCGGTGTTGATGGCGAAGATCGAATGCGGCTGGTCGCCCGCGTCGCGCACCAGGGTCCAGCGGGCTTCGACCATCAGTTCATGGCCGTCCTTGCGCGACGGGGTGATCTCGCCGTGCCATTCGCCATGTTCGAGCACGGCCCGGTTGGCCTCGTCGAATCGTGTCGGATCGGTGTAGAGCAGGTTCACCAGGGAGTGTCCCACCGCCTCCTCGGCCGTCCAGCCGTAGAGACGGGCGGCGCTCTGGTTCCAGTACAACACGCGGTGGTCGATGCCGCGCACGATGATCGCGTCCTGCGCCTTGTCCAGCAGCGAGGCCTGGTGGCGGATCTGCGCATCCGAATCCTGCCGGTCCAGTTCGGCGGCTGCCCGCGCGGCGAAGATCTGCATCGTCGAGAAGATGAAATCCGACTGCTGCAGTGTCTCCTTGAACAGCACGAACAACAGCCCGACAGCTTCACCGCCGGTGCTGTCCAGCCGTCGGCCCACATAGGTGGTGGCGCTCAGTGTTGCCAGCCCGGGAATGCCGGCGAACATGCTGCACAGCTTCGGCGCAATCATGCAGTTGTCGACCTCGGCCAGGTTGTCGCACGGCGTTCCGGCCAGCGCGAATTCGAAGTCCGGCAAGGCCTGGCCATCCAGCACGCCGGCAATGGTGCGCGCCTTGCGCGGCTCCTCGCTTTCGCCTGACGCGGCCAGCCGCTGCGGCAGCAGCCGGACCACGAAGCCCGCTTGCGCGCCGAGCGCCTCCGCCATGTTGCGTGCCAACTGTTCGAAGAACGCGGTGCCGGTGCTGGCCGAGACCCCGGCCGCCACCTTCATCACCGCCGCGTGCAGCCGGCGCTGGCCCTCCTGCGCGCGCAGGTGCAGGATGCCGAAGGCCAGGTCGTTGGCCAGCTGCTGCAGCAGGCGCACCTCATCGCTGCCGATCTTCACCACTTCGGGGGCGTAGAGGTAGAACAGGCCGAAGGTGCGGCTGCCATCGCGCAGCGGCAGGCTGGCCGCGCCGCGAAAGCCGTTGGGCATGATCTGCGCGAGCCAGGGTGTGAAAGACGGGTCCTGGGTCAGGTCTTCCACGATGACGGCTTCGCCGCTGCGGATGGTGCGCGCGGCAGGCCCCTGCCCGCTGGGCGCATCCGGGTCCCACGACAGGGGTTCGCCCTTCATCGAATCCGCGCCGGTCCCGGCATTGGCCACGGTGAGGATGGAGCGTGCGGCATCGTCCTGGGCGAAGCCGACCCAGGCCATGCTGTAGCCGCCGATCTGGACCGCGATGCTGCAAATCTCCGCCAGCAACGCGGCTTCGGATTCGGCCCGCACCAGCGCCTCGTTGCAGGCGCTCAACAGGTGCTGCGCGCGGCTCACGCGGGCCAGGTCGCGTTCGGCGCGGCGGCGCTGGGTGACGTCGTGCACCAGCACCAGCCGCGCCGGCTGGTTGTTGAAGCTGATGGCGTCGGAGGAAATCTCCACGTCGATGGCGCTGCCGTCCTTCTTGCGGTGGCGCCAGGGCACGGCCAGCACCTTCTCGCTGCTGGCGGTGGCGTTCCAACTGGCCTCCAGGTCATGCGCGGTGATGTCCAGCCACAGCTCGCGCACGTTCATGGCCAGGAACTCTTCTTTCGAATAGCCGTAGTGCAGGATGGCCGCGCGGTTCACGGCCAGCAGCTGGCGGGTGTCGCGTGCGGCGACCCACATCGGATAGGGGTTGCTCTCGAACAGCATCCGGTATTGCTGTTCCGAGGTGCGCAACTGCTGGCCCATGCGGTAACGCTGGATGATCCCGCCCAGCGACTCGGTCAATGTCGTCAGACCGATGCGTTCGCGGCGCCCGAAAACGTCGACCTTTCGGGACTGCAGCTGCAGCACGCCGATGGTTTCCGTGCCCACCCGCAGCGGCGCGGTCAGCACGCTGCGGACACCGGGCATCAGTTGGGCGGCGAGCGGGCTGGCCAGCGGATGCGCCAGCACATCGGGCGAATACACCGTGTCGTTGTTGTGCAGTGACAGGCCCGCGAGGCTGGCGTCCAGCCGCAGGCGCATGCCCACATGCGGTGCCATGATGCCGGCGCCGGCGCGGCACACCATGGCCCCGTCTTCATGCAGGTTGATGCCGCTGCCATCGGCACCGGTCAGGGACAACGCGCGTTCGGTCATCAGCGCCATGACGCCTTCGAGGCCGACGGCCGGGTCGAGCTGGATCTGGGTGAGCTCTTGCTGAATGCTGCGCACCTGCGCCCAGGCGTCGGCGTCGAGCGCGGTGGCGGCCTCTGTGTGGCGAGTCCTGAGCGCGTGCTCGCGGTGCCAGGCGAGTTGGCTGGCGATGTGCGTGGCCAGATCTTGCAGGGCCTGCTGCTGTGCCGCACCAGGCGTCGCAGCGGCCGGCCCCATGACCATCAACGCGCCCTGGCCTTCCGCGCCCGGTGCGGTGCCCGGCAACAATGGCCAAGCGGCCAGGAAGCCACCGTCGGCTGTCGCTTCAAGGATGGGATTCCGCGTATGTACGGCCTGGGTGCACAAGCGGGCCAGCACAGCTTCGTCGCGGGCGGGCAAGCCGTGGTGCGACACCAGGCACGGGGCCCCGCCGTCCACGAGCATCAGGGCGGCCGTGGGGCAACCGCACAACGCGGCAGCGGTGCGTACCAGGGGATCGAGCAGGGCTGCCTGGTGGACAGCACGGTCATGCATCAAGGGCGGGCTCGAGGGCAGCAACGCGCCACGCTGGCGCATTCACAAAAGCAGGGTTGGACATGGAACTGGGTGCAGGATAGCCTTTTGGCTACCAATAGTTACACGCCCACTCCTCCGGCGTCAAGGCACGCAAGCCGAACTGTCGCGTCCTGGTGTGTGCAAACCGGCCCGGGTTCTCAAAAGGGATGAAAGAGCCGCTATACGGCGAATCCGGGCCCCGGATTCGCCCGGATCTTGAGCAGTTGATCAGCCTTCGATGCTGTCGTGGGTGGCTGCGCTGCCGTGGCGCCAATAACCGGCTGCCTTGGTCCATTTCGCCTGGGCGCCGCGCTGCTCCAGCAGGTGCGCGCGCAAAGCCTTGGCCACGCCGGTTTCGCAGGCGACCCAGGCATGGAAGTCCCCCGCCGGCAGCGTCATCTCACGCAGACGCGCCAGCAGCCGTTCGGGCTCGCCTGGCCGCGCGCCCTGGCGGTGAACCCAGGCTACCTCCACCTGCGCCGCGCTGGGCAGCGGCAGTGCGTCGGCCGGGGTGTCCACCTCGGCCAGCACGACGGCGCGGGCGCCGGCGGGCAGTTCGGCCAGGCGGCGCGCGATGGCGGGCAGTGCGGTGTCGTCGCCGATCAGCAGATGCCAGTCGAAATTGGTCGGCAGGATGAACGAGCCGCGCGGCCCGCCCACGCCCAGCCGTTGGCCGGGCTGGGCTTGCAGCGCCCAGGTCGTGGCCGGGCCGGCGTCGTGCACGGCGAAGTCGATCTCCAGCGTGAGCGCCTCGGCGTCGAAGCGGCGCGGGGTGTAGTCGCGCATCGTCGGGCGTGGGCCTTCGGCTGGCGGCTGTGGGCCGTTCGGGCCGAGGCTTGGCATCACGATCTCGCCGGTCGCAGGGTCGGGGAAGAACACCTTCACGTGGTCGTCGAAGCCGGGGCTGTGAAAACCCGCCAGATCGGCGCCGCCCAGGGTGACGCGCACCATGCCGGGCGACAGGCGCTCGGTGCGCAGCACTTCGAGCAGGCGAAACTTGAGTTCGTGGCGCACGCGTTGCGGCGTGCGGTCGGGGGTGGCGTTGGCCGTGTTTGTGGTGGTTTCGATGCTCATTATTGGAGCCTTTCAATGGATTGGGCGGCGCTGTCCAGCACGGCGGCGAAGGCGTTGGCCTGTGCTTCGGTCAGGGGCGCACGGCCCAGGCGCATGCGCACCGCGAGCTTGAAGTTTTCGAGTGCGCGCACCACCTGCGGCGGCCGGCCGTTGCCGGGGCTGCCGGCAACGTTCATGCGGGCCAGCATGGCGTCGGCTGCGGCGCGGTTGGCGGCCAGGAATTCATGGCCGGCGTCGGTGATGCTGTAGAGCTTGCGGCCGCCGGTGCTCTCAGCCACCGTGGTATAGCCCAGGTCTTCGAGCAGGGTCAGCGTGGGGTAGATCACGCCCGGGCTGGGGCTGTAGGCGCCGTTGAGCCGCTCTTCGATGGCCTTGATGAGTTCGTAGCCATGGCTGGGTTTGTCGGCGATCAACTGCAGCAATACCAGCCGCAGGCCGCCGTGGCCGAAGACCCGGCCACCGCCGCGTCCGCCGCGGTCGCCCGGGGCGCCGCCGAAACCCTCGCCATGCGGTGCATGGCCGTGGTGGTGGCCGTGTCGAAAATGTTGGAAGTCACGCATTTCAGATCCTATTTAGATATGTCGATTTACACACGATATATCTAAACTAGATCGAAATCCATGCGGGCGGATATAGACCCTTGGAGAGAAATGGGTATGACTTGGTGCGAGCAGCGCGCTGCGGGGATCAGGCGTTGAGGTCGGCAGGCGCAGCCTTGGCCTTCTTGCGGATGAACAGGGCCAGCGAAGCTTCCGGCAGCGGGCGGCTGTACAGATAACCCTGGTAGGCGTGACAGCCATGGCTGGACAGGAAGTCGCGCTGGGCTTCTGTCTCCACGCCTTCGGCGATCACGCTCAGCCCCAGGCTCTGGCCCAGGGCGATGATGGTGCGGGCGATGGCCGAGTCGTTGGCGTCGGTGAGCACGTCGCGCACGAAGGACTGGTCGATCTTCAACTGGTCGAGCGGCAAAAGCTTCAGGTACGACAGCGACGAGTAGCCGGTGCCGAAGTCGTCGAGCGAAAACCCCACCCCCTGGCGCTGCAGCTCGGTCATCTTCTCGACGGTGACGTCCATGTCGTCGACCATCAGGCTTTCGGTGAGCTCCAGCTTCAGCTTGCTCGGGTCGGCACCGGTGGCACGCAGCACTTCGCTCACATGGCCCACGAAGTCGGGGTGGCGGAACTGGCGCGAACTGACGTTCACCGCCATCGTCAGGTGCGCGGTCTCGGGCTGGTGTGCCCAGCGTGCCAGCAAGGTGCAGGCGATGTGCAGCACCTTCTGGCCGATCTGCAAGATGATGCCGGTCTCTTCGGCCAGCGGAATGAAGGCTGCCGGCGATACAGGTCCGCGCTGGGGGTGGTTCCAGCGGATCAGGGCTTCCACGCCGGAGACCTGGCCGAACCGGTCCGACTGCGGTTGGTAGTGCAGGATGAATTCGTCCTGCGCCAGCGCGGTGCGCATGTCGACTTCGAGCGAGGCGCGCGCCGTGACCGCAGCCTGCAGGCCGGGGTCGAAGAAGCGCAGCGTGTTGCGGCCTGCCGCCTTGGCCTGGTACATGGCGATGTCGGCCTGCTTGAGCAGCTCGCCCATGCTGTCATGGTGGTCACTGAAGGGCGCTACGCCGATGCTGGCCGTGCTCTGGTGTTCGCCATGGGCCAGGTGGTAAGGCGTGGCCAGCATGGCCAGCACTTTTTCGCCGACCAGCTTGGCCTGGGCCGCGACTTCGGCCGAACTCTGGCCCAGGTCTTCGAGCATCACCACGAACTCGTCGCCGCCGAGCCGGGCCACCGAGTCGGCTTCGCGCACACAAGAGGTCAGGCGCTGGGCGACCTGTTGCAGCAGCAGATCGCCCTGATCGTGGCCCAGCGTGTCGTTCAGGGTCTTGAAATTGTCCAGGTCGATGAACAGCAGTGCACCGCCGCGGCCGTTGCGCGCGCTGGCAGCCAGCGCCTGCTGGAGTCGGTCCATCAGCAACAGCCGGTTGGGCAGCTGGGTCAGTGGATCGTAGAAGGCCAGTTTCTGGATCTCGCGCTCGGCGGTCTTGCGCGCGGTGATGTCGGTGTTGATGGCCAGCACCGAGGTGGGTTCGCCCGCGGCATTGCGCACCAGCGTCCAGCGCGCCTCCACCGTGAGCGGGCTGCCGTTCTTGCGCATCTGGGTGATTTCGCCGCTCCACTCGCCCCTGGCCATGAGTTCGGCATGTGTCTGTTCGAAGGCGTCGTGGTCCATGTGCGTGCGGTCCGCCAAGCTGTGGCCGAGCGCTTCCTCGGAGGTCCAGCCATACAGCCGCTCCGCGCTTTTGTTCCAGTAGACGACGCGGTGGTCCAGCCCACGCACGATGATCGCGTCCTGCGCCTTGTCCAGCAGCGAGGCCTGGTCCAGGATGCGGGCGTCAGCCTCCTGCCGCTCGATCTCGGCGGCGGCGCGCGCGGCGAAGATCTGCAGCGTCGACATCACGAAATCAGACCGCGTCAGCGGCGCGTCGAACAGCACCGCAATCACGCCGATGGGCTGGCCGGCACTGTTGTCCAGCCGCCGGCCGGCATAGGCGCGCACGGCGAAGTGGCCCAGCTCGCGACCGTCTTCCTTGCCCTCGGGCGTGAAGTCGGTGCATAACCAGTGGCCTTGGGAAAGGTCTTCGCAAGCCGAACTCGCCAGAGACCGGTTGAACGAAGGCATGGTCCGGCCATGCACCACCGCCGACAGAAAATGCAGCCGCGGTTCCTCGGGTTTGAGTTTGGCCACCAGCCCGACCTGTGCACCCAGCGCCTCGGCCATGTTGCGCGACAGGTCTTCGAAGAAGGTCGAGCCGGTGCTGGCCGATACACCCACGGCCACCTTCAGCACCGCGGCCTGCAGCCGGCGTTGCTCCTCCTGGGCGCGCAGGTTGCCGATGCCGAAAGCCAGGTCGTTGGCCAGTTCCTCCAGCAGCCGGATTTCATCGGCGCTGATCTCCAGCACCCGGGGTGCGTACAGGTAGAACAGGCCGAAAGTGCGTTCCGCATTGCGCAGCGGCAGGCACACCACACCGTGAAAGCCGCTGTCGAGCGCGCGCGCCAGCCAAGGCTTGAAGCTTTCTTCCTGCGTGATGTCTTCGACGATGACCATCTGCCCGCTGCGGATGGTGCGCCCGACCGGGCCCTGGCCGACTTCCAGCTCGGCCGACCACGACAGAGGCAGGTCGTCGAGGTGGTCGGTAGCTTCGCCCCAGCGCGCAGGGACGGTGATGCTGTGTTCGGCGTCGTCCTGCGCGTAGCCGACCCAGGCCATGCGGTAGCCGCCGATGTCCACCGTGATGCGGCAGATCTCCTGCAGCAGGCTGACCTCCGAGGTGGCGCGGATCAGGCTTTCATTGCAGGCGCTGAGCATGCGCTGGGCTCGGCTCACGCTGGCCAGCTCGCGTTCGGTGCGCAGCCGGTGGCTCACGTCATTGGCCATGGCCAGGCGGGCGGGCTGGCCGTTGAAGGTAATGCCGTTGCCTGAACTCTCGACCTCGATCTGCTCGCCGTTTTTCTTGCGGTGGCGCCGCTTCACGGCGTACTGCGGGCGGTTGTGCAGGATGGCGTCGGTCAGTTGCTCGAACGAGGCCACGTCATCCGGCGGCCAGATGTCGCGCAGGCGCATCGCCAGGAACTCGCTTTCGCTGTAGCCGTAGTGGTCGATCGCCGCCTGGTTCACCGCCAGAAAGCGCCAGCCGCCGGTTTCATACACCCACATCGGCATCGGGTTGTTGTTGAACAGCAGCCGGTATTGCGTCTCGGAGCTGCGCAGCTGCTCGGCGATGCGGTGGCGCTGGATGATGGAGCCGAGCGAGGCCACCAGCATCTGCATGTTGACCACGTCGCGTTCGGTGAAGGCATTGGGCACATCGGACAAGACCTTCAGCGCGCCGATCATTTCGCTGCCCGAGTGCAGTGGCGCGGCAATCAGCGAACGCACGGCAATCTCGCGCGACACGGGCAGATTGACGCGCGAATCCACCTCCGCGTCATGGCTGATCAGCACCGTGCTGGTGGTCACCGCCTGGCCGGACAGGCTCTGGTCCAGCGGCAGGCGCACGCCGATCTTGCGTGCGGTCTTGCCGGAGGAGGCGCGGCACACCAGCGAGTCGCCTTCGAGCAGCTCGACCAGGCCGCCAGTGGCGCCGGTGAGCGAGCGTGCGCGCTCGGCGATCAAGGTCATCACCGCTTCCAGGTCGAGGTCGAGTGCGGCGATTTCCTGCTGGATCTTGACGATGTTGGCCCGCGTTTCGGCGCCCAGCCGGGCTTCTTCTTCCGCCAGCCGCTGCTCGCTCAGATCGGTGATGCCGCCGACCATGCGCACCGCCACGCCCTGCTCGTCGCGGATCACGAAGCCGCGGTCGAACACCTCGGCATAGGAGCCGTCCTGGCGGCGGAAGCGGTATTCGGCGCTCCAGTTGGGGCCGTCGCCGTTGATCACCTCGAAAATGCTGTCCAGCACGCGCCGGTGGTCGGCGGGGTGGATGCGAAACACCCAGGAGGTGCTGTCGGGCGAAGTCGCTTCCGGTGCCACGCCGAAGAGGTTGTAGAGGCCCTCGTTCCACCACATCGCATCGGTGCGCAGATCCCAGTCCCACACGGCGTCGGCCGTGGCGCGGCTCACGTACTTGAACCGCTCTTCGCTCAAGCGCAGGTGTTCCTCGACTTCCTTGCGCTCCGAAATGTCCTGGAACGCGCCCTGCACCCGGGTGATACGCCCACCCTGGCCGGCGTCGGCACGGACTGCGCGGCCCATCACCCGTACCCAACGGCGATGGCCCTTGGCGGTGACGATCTGCAGCTCCAGATCGAAGGGCGTACCCCGCGTGGCGCAGGCGGCGAAAGCCTCGCGGATGACCATGCGGTCTTCCAGCGCGTACAGCTCGAAGGCCTCCTCTAGCGGCGGTGTCTTGCCTGGCGGCAGGTCGTGGATGGCCGCCACCTCGTCCGACCAGGTCAGCTGTCCCCACGGCAGATCGACGATCCAGCCGCCAACCCGCGCCATCTGGCTTGCCACCTCCAAAGCCTCGGCGTGCGCGGTCCGCCCGCCGGCGTTCGCGGCGCGCGGCAAGTCGTTTTGATCACATCGAGGCGGGGTACCCAGCGCGTCGGATTCCCGCTGGTTGCCGGCCCGTGGGTCGGAGGTTTCGTCTGTCACGGCCGAACTTTAGCGTGAACCGTGTGCCATTCCGGAATTGGACCGTCAAAGTTACCAATTGGCGGGTGAATTTGTGCGGTTGGCGTGCGAACGCGGGCGCTTTCAGTCTGATCCCGGCTTGTCATACCGTCGTCCGCACCTCAAGCCGCATGGTGCGCCACACCCCTTCCAACGCCACGGCGCACAGGCAGAGTCCGGCCACCACAGCCACGGCGGAGAAGTAGTCGAGCGCACCCATCAGCGTGGCTTCCTGGTTGAGCCACAGCCCGACATGGGCCAGAGCCATGGCTGGCGCCTTGGCCGCGTCCTGCGTGCTGGCGAAGAGCCGGGTCAACGCGTCCAGCGTCGGCTGCAGCGCGGGGTTGGAGGTCGACAGGCTTTCGCCGAGCCGGGCATAGTGCAGGCTGCTGCGCCACTGCAGGCCCACAGTGGCCAGGGCCGTGCCCGCGGCCACGCCGAATTGCGCCAGCATGTTCTTCACCTGGTTGGCGTGCGAGAACGTGGCTTCGTCGTGCTGCAGTTTCTGGAAGGTCTGCATGGCGGTGGTGGACAGCGCCAGGATCACGAAGGCGCCGTTGCACAGCAGCGCCGGCACCACGCTCTGCCATGGGTTGGCCGATTCGCTGAGCGACGCCAGCTGGACACCGCAAAACAGCAGCGCGCCGAAGGCCACCAGGTAGTACCGCGTCGGCCCGGGATGTCTGGGCAACAGCCGCGAAGCCACGATCCAGCTGGCCACACCCGCGAGCGAGCCGATGCCCATGTAGCGTCCGACCACTTCCAGTGGCAGGCCCAGCACGCGCTGCAGCAACACCGGCAGCATGGTGTTGTTGGCGCCGAGCAGCAGGTAACACAGCGCGAACACACCGAGCCCGAGCAGATAGCGCCGCTGCGCGAGCGGCCGAAAGCTGATCGGCGCAGCAGTGTCACCCCGGCTCAGGCGAATGAAGACGGTCAGCGCGACCACCGCCAGGGTGGCACCTGCGTACAGCAGGCGGGCATCATTGAAGAAGTCGTAGTTTGAACGCTGCAAGGCGTGCAGCAGCAGGAAACTGCCGCCGATCACCACCAGCAGACTCTTGGGGGGCGGTATGTTCGCCGTAACGCGCGCAGTCAGTGTGTTCGTCAAAGTCGAACCTGCCAAGACGAAGATCGTCGCCGCAGGCGCCAACAAGGCAAAAAATGCAAGGCGCCAACTTTGTGTCGCCAGCGCGGCCGAAGCCAGCCAGGGGCCGGCCACGCCGCCCCAGGCCAGTCCCGCCGCAAAGAACTTGATGCCGGTGAAGCGTTGCGGTGATGGCGGAATGTGGTTCACCAGTACCCGGCCCGCGGTCAGGAAGGACGCGCAGCCCAGTGCCATGAGCACACGGCCCAGCGCAAAGCTGGTGAGCTTGTCGCTGGCGCCGCAGACCAGGGCCCCGACCGCGAAAAACACGCTCGACCCCTGCATCAACCGGCGCCAGCCAAGCCGCTCCAGAAGCTGGCGGTGCAAGGCGATCATGCCGATGGCCACCACCGCGTACAAGGTGGCCACGCTGCTGTATTCCTCGGGGCTGGCAGCGAGATCACCCATCACCGGCGCGGCGCTGAAGGCGACAATGCCAGTCTGCAGAAAGTCGCTGAACGGCAGGCTGGCGATCAGCAGGTACAGCAGGCGTGGCCCGCGTGTGGAGCCTGTGGAAGTGGAAGGGGGCGGCATTGCGGCATCACCATGTTGTGAACGAACCGCGCGTCAAGCCGGCATCTTGCGGAATGCGATCGCCAGGCGGTTCCAGATATTGACCAGGCCGATGGCCAGGGTCAGGTTCACGCGTTCGGCCTCGGTGAAGTGCGCCGCCAGCTCGGCGTGGTCGGCGTCCGGCGCATGGGTGTCGGCGATGCGGGTGACGGCTTCGGTCCAGCCAAGCGCGGCGCGTTCGCGTGGGGTGAAGAACGGCGTTTCGCGCCACACCGTCACGGCATGCAGGCGGCGTTCGGTTTCGCCCTTCTTGCGGGCGTCGCTGCTGTGCAGGTCCACGCAGAAGGCACAGCCGTTGATCTGCGAGGCGCGCAGCTTCACCAGTTCCTGCAGCGCGGGCTCCAGGCCGAGCTTGGCTACCGCGGACTCCATCGCCACCAGGGCCTTGATGGCATCGGGCGAAGCTTTGTACAGGTCGAGACGTTGTTCCATGATGATCTCCGGTTTGTGTTGAGGTAGGGCTATGCTAGGAGTCCAATGGCCTGGCATTGGCGGCCAATTCGAGGTATTTCGAGGAGACCAATCGATGGAATTGCACGTCGTCATCGAAGGCGACAAGGACCTGACCGGCCAGCTTTACCGCCAGTTGCGCGAGTCCATCCGCTCGGGCCGGCTGGCTGCCGGCGAGAAGCTGCCGCCCTCGCGACTGCTGGCCGAGCAGCTTGGCGTGTCGCGCAAGACGGTGAGTGAGGCCTATGCCCGGCTCACCTACGACCAGCTGTTGGTTGGCCGTGTGGGCAGCGGTAGCTTCGTGGCGGAAAAGGCCATGCGCGGCGTGCCTGTGCTGCCGCATCCGGACTTCGCCGGCAATGCCGTGCTGGAGCGCTGGCGCGGCATTCAGACGCCGCTGCGGCATGCGCCGCACGAGGGCCGCTCGCGTTTCGAATACATCGGCGGCGCGCCCGACCGCAGTCTGTTTCCGCATGCCGAATGGCGCCGTTGTGTGCTGCATGCGCTGCGCGAAGGCACACGCTCGCGCGGCCTGTACGGGCCCGCCGAAGGTTTGCCCGTGCTGCGCGAGGCCATTGCCCGGCATGTGGCGTTTTCACGTGGCGTGCGTTGTACCCCGGCCGACATCATCGTGACCCATGGCGCGCAGCAGGCGTTCGACCTTGTGGCGCGGGTGTTGGTGGCACCGGGCAGCACCGTCGCCGTGGAAGAGCCCGGTTACCCGCCCGTGCGCGCCTTGTTTGAAGCCCAGGGCGCGCGCGTGGTCGGCATTCCGGTGGACGCCGAGGGCCTGCAGGTCGAACACATCCCCGACGGCACGGCGCTTATCTACGTCACGCCCGCACATCAGTTTCCGCTCGGCATGCCGATGAGCCCGCGCCGCCGCGAGGCGCTGTTGACGCGGGCACAGGCGCTCGGCGCGCTGGTGGTGGAAGATGACTACGACAGTGAATTCCGCTACGAGGGCCGGCCCAACGACGCGCTGCAAAGCCTGGACCGCGACGGCCGCGTGGCCTTCATCGGCAGCTTCTCCAAGACCATCTCGCCGGAATTGCGCCTCGGCTACCTGATCGCGCCGCCCGCCATCGTCGAGGCCGTGGCCACGGCCAAGCACCTGAGCGATTGGCATACTGCCACGCCGGCACAGATCGCGCTGGCCAAGTTCATCAGCGAAGGCGAACTGCTCAAGCACATCCGCCGCTGCCATGCCGTCTATGCCGCGCGGCGCGAAAAGCTGATGCACCGCTTCAACGGCGATCTCGCGCCCTGGTTCGAGCTGGTGCCCACCCAGGCCGGTTTCCACATGGCCGCTCTGGCCCGCCATCCGCTCGACATGGACATGCTGCTCAAGCTCACCCGGCGCGTCGACGTGGGCTTGTACGGCGTTGAAGGCTTCTACCATTTCACACCACCACGCCAAGGCCTGATGCTGGGCTACGGTGTGATCGCCACCGAAGAGATCGATACTTCACTCGACCGCCTGCGCGATATTCTGCTGCAGTTGAAATGAAGCTTGTCGCTGGCGAATCAAGTGGCGCTGGCGCGCCGCGCCCGCACCGCTTCTGCCAGACCCTGCAGCACCGGCACGGTCTGGGCCATGCTGATGCAGGCGTCGGTGACGGACACGCCATGTTTCAGCGCCTGGCCGGGCACGATGTCCTGCCGCCCTTCTTCGAGGTGGCTCTCCAGCATCAGGCCGACGATGCGCTGGTCACCCGCGGCGATCTGCGCGGCCACGTCGGCCGCGACCTCGATCTGGCGCCGGTGCTGCTTGCTGCTGTTGGCATGCGACACGTCGATCATCACCTGCGGGCGCAGGCCCGCGCCCTGCAACAGGGCGCAAGTGGCCTCGACGTCGGCGGCCGCGTAGTTCGGCTGCTTGCCGCCGCGCAGGATGACGTGGCAGTCGTCGTTGCCGCGGGTCTCGAAGATCGCGGCCTGGCCCATTTTGGTCATGCCCATGAAGGCGTGCTCGGCCTGCGCGGCCTGCATCGCGTCACTGGCCACCTTCACGCCGCCATCGGTGCCGTTCTTGAACCCCACGGGGCAGCTCAGGCCGCTGGCGAGCTGGCGGTGGCTCTGGCTTTCGGTGGTGCGCGCGCCGATCGCGCCCCAGCTCACCAGGTCGCTGATGAACTGCGGCGACAACAGGTCGAGGAACTCGGTGCCCACCGGCAGGCCGAGCGCCAGCACGTCGAGCAGCAACTGGCGCGCGAGCTCCAGGCCTTCGTTGATGGCGAAGCTGCCGTCGAGGTGGGGGTCGTTGATGTAGCCCTTCCAGCCGACGGTGGTGCGCGGCTTTTCGAAGTAGACGCGCATCACGATCAACAGCTCGTTTTGTAGCTGATCGGCCTGCGCCTTCAGTTGCCGCGCGTAATCGAGGGCCTGATCGTGGTCGTGGATCGAACACGGCCCGACCACCACCACCAGCCGGTCGTCGGCGCCGTGCAGCACGCGCGAGATGGCGGTGCGGCTGGCCGCCACCAGGGCTTCTGCCGCCTCGGGCGCGGGCAGCCATTCCTGCAACAGCGCGGGCGTGATCAGCGGGCGCACCGCCTTGATGCGGGTATCGTCGATGCGGGTGGTGTCGTGGGTGCGCGGCACGGCGGGGGCGGTGTTGAGGGGGGCGTGGGTGGTCATGGCATCGTCTCGTTTTGTGTACGATTTTTAGGAAAGACAAGGATGGTACTGCGGCCGGCGCGCCGCCTCAACCCGGCTGGCGTGGGTTCAGCCGGCGGCGGCTTCGGCGTGCCGCGCCAGCAGCGCGCCGACTGCCGGTTTGGCACAACGCTGCAGCGCCATCAGCAGCGTGTGTTCGGGGCGTGCCACGCCCCAGTGGTGGCGCAGGTCGTGCTGGATCTGGCCGAGCAGCGCCGCCGCCATTTCGGCATCGGCCAGGGCCCGGTGGGCGCGGCCGAAACGCGGCAGGCCGTGGAAATCGACCAGCGAGCCGAGCTTGTGGTTCGGCGCCTGCGGATACAGGCGCCGCGACAGCAGCACGGTGCAGGCGAAGGGATGCTCGGCCTTGACTTGGGTTCGCGCCAGCTCGGCCTGCCAGAACTTGCTGTCGAAAGAGGCGTTGTGCGCCACCATCGGGGCCGTGCCCACAAAGCGCGCGGCGTCGGCCATCACCCGTTCGGCCGGCGGCGCAGCGGCGACCATGGCATTGGTGATGCCAGTGAGCTGGGTGATGAAGGCCGGCACATGCACACCGGCGTTCATCAGGCTCTGGAAGCGGTCGACCACGCGGCCGCCTTCCAGCAGCACGATCGCCACCTCGGTGGCGCGCGCACCCTGGCCCGGCGAGATACCGGTGGTCTCGAAGTCGATGACGGCGATCGGCGTCATCGCTTGGCAACCAGGCTGCAGGCGGCGTGGATGATGCGCTGCATGGGGTTGGGCGTTACGTCGCGGAATTCCATCATGCGCGGCGTGCCGGTGGTGTAGTCCACGGTTTGGCCCGCCTCGCCCTGCCAGCCGGGCTGGCGGTAGTAGGTGATGCGCAGGTAACGCGCCGTGCTTTTTTCGCAGTCGAAAGACACCGTCGACGTGTACGAGCGGTAGGGCACACCGTCCCAACTGGTGCGCGGTGCCGAGCGGCTTACGCGAACGCGCATGGTCCGCGGGTCGCCGTCATGGTCGATGGGGTCGACCTGCACCGTGTTGAGACCGGCGTTATCGGGGTCGCCCATCACCGTGAACCACAGGGGGCTCGAAGTTACCGGCTGGGCCGGGCTTTGCGCCTGGGCCATGGCGCCTGCACCGGTCAGCAGCGTGGCCAGCATCGTTGTCTTCAGCATGTTCATTCCGCGATCGATCATCCATGGGTCGGGCACAGGAAGATGGCACCGTCTTGCGGTGAAGAGGTTAACACTGCGCCCCGGCGTCGGTTACATGAAAGAGACATTTGTGACCCGGGCTAAATAAAGCGCTTTCGACCAAAGGCCCGTGAATAATCGTGAGGCAGATGCTATCAATAATGGAGCAAACATGTGATGCGCTTTGTTGCAAAATTCGTGCAACTTGCCCCCATATCAAGCGCGGACAGGGGTCAGGCGATGCCGCCAGCCGGCCAGCGGTAACCCAGCACCGCCGTCAGCGGGTAACAGTGCAGGCACACGGCGTCAAGCTGGTTGCCGCCCAGCAGGTGCACATGTTCTTCATCAGCATGGAGGAAGAAACCCACGTGGCCCTTCCAGCCGGCTGGGTCTTCGCGCGACAGCACCGCGATGCAGCCGATGTGTGGGGTCGACAGCGGTTCGCCCCATTCCAGCCAGGAACGCGCCAACGCCGAGCCGGTGCCGGCAATGCCGGCCTGGGCCAGCGTCCAGTTCACGAACGAAGAGCACCACGAGGCCTTGTCGTCGTAGCCATGCAGGTTGGCATGGCCGTGGTATTCGGTGACGCGCGGATTGCTGGCGCCGGGCGCGAAGCTGCGCACGCCAATTTCTTGGGCGGCAATGGCGAGCCAGGGCGGATGCTGCATGGGCTTGCGCTTTGAGCTTTAAATCTACTCAGCGGCGATCTGCAATAGGCAGGCGTCGCCCGTCGATTCGCGCCAGACACGCACCGCGCTCAGGGCCGGCGCAAAGGGGGCCATGCCGGCGGCGATGAAGCTGCACAGATTCTCCAACGTAGGCACGCCCAGGCCCGGCACTTCGTCGAGCAGGCGGTGGTCAAGCTGGTCGCGCAGCACGGCGATGTGGGCGCGCACCAGGCCGAGGTCGACCACCATGCCGCTGTGCGGATCGGGTTGGCCGCGCAGCGTGACTTCGGCATGGTAGGTGTGGCCGTGGATGCGGGCGCTGCTGTGGGTTTCGATCTCGCGCTGCAGTGTGTGGGCGGCGTCGAAGAAAAAGCGCTGGCTCACATGGTACGTGTGGTACGTGCCGCGCTGTGCGCTGGCCGGGTGCAGGGGCTGGCTCATCGGATGCCTGTCACCTTGTGGGTCTGCACGCTGAGTTTCCAGGCCGGCTGCGCCATGCAGAGGTCGATGCACAGGCCGGTGTTGGTCTTCTGCAAGGGGCCGTCCATGGGTTGCAGGTAATGGTGCTGGAACGGCAGCTGCGCCAGCGCCGGCAGGTCGAGATCGGGCTGCGGCCAGACCACCTTGAGCTCATCCCCCTGCTTCTGCACCCAGGTGGCGCCGGCTTTCGGGCTGATGCACAACCAGTCGATGCCCTCTGGTGCGGCCACCGTGCCGTTCGACTCCACCGCGATGCGAAAGCCGTGGCCATGCAGCGCGGCGATCAAACCCGCATCCACCTGCAGCAGCGGTTCGCCCCCGGTGAGCACGGTGAAGCGGTGCTCGGCATCGCCAGCGGGCCAGAACGACGCGATCCGGTCGGCCAGCTGCTGGGCGCTTGCGAATTTGCCGCCCGAAGTGCCGTCGGTACCGACGAAATCCGTATCGCAGAACTGGCACACGGCCTTGCTGCGGTCCTCTTCCCGGCCCGACCAAAGGTTGCAGCCGGCGAACCGGCAGAACACGGCGGGTCGGCCGGCGTTGGCGCCTTCGCCCTGCAGTGTGTAGAAAATTTCTTTGACCTGGTAAGCCATAACTCGTCGCGTGTGTCTTCGTCCGAACCTGTGTATGCGGCGCTGGTGTGGTAACTGGCAGCCCTGCCGCCCCGCCGTGCAGGGGGCATATTGTCGCCTGTGAGCGGTTTCTCCGTCCGAGGGCCGATACCCTGATACCTCTGAGGTATCACGCCATCGGCATTGGCCGGATCGGCGGCGAAATCCTACGCTTCGAGTCATCCCGTTTTCAAGGAGCTCGAAGTGAACCACCCATCCACACGTCATGCAATCGGACTCGACCTTCTGGCGAAGATAGAAGGCCAGCGGCCCGCGGCGCTGGAGGCCAGTCTCAAGGACTTCGCCCCCGATCTGGCCAGGCTCGCCATCGAGTTTGCCTACGGCGACATCTATTCCCGGCCGCATCTCGATCTGCGCCAGCGCCAGCTGGCCACCGCGGGAGCGCTGGCCGCGCTGGGCCATGCCCGGCCGCAGCTGAAGTTCCATCTGGCCGGCGCGCTCAACGTCGGCTGCAAGCCGCAGGAACTGGTCGAGCTGGCGATCCACATGGCGGTCTATGCCGGCTTTCCGGCGGCCGTCAACACGGTGCTGGTGCTGAAGGAGCTGTTCGCAGAGAAAGGCATCCGCCTGCAGCCGGCGCAGGATCTTGCGCCAGCAGGGCCGGCCTCTTTGCGGTCATCTTCGCGGTTCGAGCGCGGCTGGGCGGGCCTGCAAGCCATCGACGGCCATGCGGGAGAGCGGGTGATCGCCGCGCTGCAAGACATTGCGCCAGACCTGGGCCGGTACATCCTCGAGTTCGGCTTCGGCGATGTGTACAGCCGTCCAGGCCTGGACCTCCTGGCGCGCGAACTGGTGACGGTGGCCGCGCTTACGGCGCTCGGCACCGCCGCTGCGCAGCTGAAAGTCCACATGCACGGTTTCCTGAACGTGGGCGGCACACGCGAGCAGATGGTGGAGACGGTCACGCACATCGCGGTCTACGCCGGCTTTCCGGCCGCGATCAATGCCGCGCTGCTGGCCAAGGAGGTGATGGCGGAGCGCGCCGACTGATAGTGCTTGCGCAGCTCCTGAAGCACCAGCTCGGCGGATGGCGACAGCGCTTCGCGCGCATGGGCGACGGCAATGTCGACCTTCAGCAGGTCATGTTCTTTCAAGGCCTTGTAGACCACGCCCGAGCGGGCGATCGCCTTCAGGGAGGACGGGATGAGCGCGATGCCCTGGCCGTCGGCAATCAGCCCGAGCAGCACATGGTGGTCGGCCGGTTCCTTCAGCCGTGGCGGGTCGAAGCCGAGCTGCCGGAACACCGTGCCGAAGTGGTCGAAGTACGCCGGGTTCAGCGCCCGGGGAAACCAGAAAAGCGGGTCGGCACCGAGCTCCAGCAGCGACACCGTTTTTCGCCGTGCGAGACGGTGGCCGGCCGGCAATGCCGCCACCAGGGGATCGACGCCCAGCACCTCCACGGCCAGCCCGTTGGTGAGCGATGGCAGGCCGATGATGGCCAGGTCGAGCGCACCGTGCCGCAGGTCGGCCACGGAGCGCTGCGAGATCTGCCGCTTCTGGCGCAACGTGACGCCGGGGGCCTGCAGGCGTAGCGCCGGTTCGAGCCAGGTGAACAGCGCCGCATCGACGACGGTGGTGATGCCGATGCTGACTTGCGCGGTGTGCGGCTTGCGCTGCCTGGTGTCGGCGACCAACTGCTCGGCGCGCGCCAGCAGGTCCCGCGCCTGCACCAGCAAGAACGCGCCGGTGGCCGTCAGCGCCACGCCGGTGCGGCCGCGTTCGAGGAGCCTTGTGCCAAGCGCTTCCTCGAGCGCCTGGATCTGCCGGCTCAGCGGAGGCTGCGTGATGCACAGCCGATCGGCCGCGCGCCGGAAGTTGAGCTCTTCGGCCACCGCGACGAAGTAGCGGAGCTGGCGGAGTTCGAGGTGGCTGGCCATGGGCGGGGTGTCGGGCGAGCGGGCTAGCGCGGCGCCGCGCCGGCCAGGAACATCTCGGTCGCGCGTTCGACCATTTCCCGGATCTGCTGAAGCGACAGCGGGGGCGGGTCGCGTTGGTACAGCCGGGGTTCGACTTCGGCCGACACGAG
>Ga0307515_10000995_pt1 | contig 64758 bp, 58 predicted proteins | sample 17_EM_MG_FD_194513 | JGI IMG/M metagenome (GOLD analysis project Ga0307515, IMG submission 194513) | Populus trichocarpa ectomycorrhiza microbial communities from riparian zone in the Pacific Northwest, United States - 17_EM | ecosystem: Host-associated > Plants > Roots > Unclassified | place... | reverse complement strand
AAGAGGTGGTCGTCGCCGTCCTCGTCCTGGTAGTACTTCCAATCGCCGGGCCGCAGCGCCCGGTTGGCCCGCACTCGCCAGAACAGGTCCCGCTCGGGCGGCTGTTCGCCCTCCAGCAGGTAGCCCGCGAGGCTCGTGCCGTCCAGCGGGTACGCCGGGTCGGGGCGGGCACCGGCCGGCTCCAGGAAGATCGCGGTCCAGTCGGGGGAGAAGTTCGGCTCGTGGCTGACCTGGTCGCCGTCGATGCGGTGCGGCCAGCGCACGATCGTCGGGACCCGGATGCCGCCCTCCTGGAGCACGAACTTCTCGCCGCTCAACGGCCAGAGGTACGACCAGCGTTCACCGCCGTTGTCGCCGGCGAAGTACACCAGGGTGTTCTCCTCCTGTTGTTGGCGATCGGCCGCCGTAGGAGGAGAGGTCGGCCCAGCCGAGGTCGTCGCCGAGGATGACGAGGAGGTTGGGACGCTTGCCGGGGGCGGCGGGGCGGGCCTTGAACGGGCGCTCGGCAGGGGCGGATTCGGCGGCCTCGGCGGTGGCGGCCGTACCGGCGACGGCGGTCACGGCACCGCCGCCGACGAGGCCGCCGAAGGCACGGCGGGATATCTCAGGCATGGGCAGCGGTCGATCAGTGGGCCCGATGTCCTGGCCAGGAGTACGACGTGGATTTCAGCGGCCCGAAACGTTGCCTCAGCAGGGGTTTCAGCCAACCCTCAGCAACAGCACAGCCCGCGCCGGCACCGTGATCGCCGCCCCCGCCCGATGCACCACCCCCGGCGCCTCCCCCTGCTCCTCCCGTGACGTGTCGACGACCACCTCGTACCGCTCCGCCCACGGCGGCCCCGGCAGCACGAAGCTCACCGGCCGGTGGCCCGCGTGCAGGACGGCGAGGAAGCTGTCGTCGACGATCGGGGCGCCGCGTTCGTCGCGGCCGGGGATGTCCCGGCCGGAGAGGTACATGCCGAGGGTGGCGGCGGGCGCGTACCAGTCGCGTTCCGTCATCTCCGTGCCGCGCGCGGTGAACCAGGCCAAGTCCCTTATGCCGTCCGCCGAATGGGCCCGCCCGGAGAAGAACGCCCGGCGGCGCAGCACCGGATGGCGGTGGCGCAGCTCGATCAGCCGGGCGGTGAGGTCGGTCAGCGCCGCCCAGCCGGGGTCCTCCCGCAGGCCCCAGTCCACCCAACTGATCTCGTTGTCCTGGCAGTAGGCGTTGTTGCTGCCCCGCTGCGTCCGCCCCAGCTCGTCACCCGCGACCAGCATCGGCACGCCCGTGGAGAGGAGGAGAGTGGTGAGGAGGTTCCTCAACTGCCTTCGCCGCAGCGCTTTTACGCGCTCGTCGTCCGTCTCGCCCTCGACCCCGCAGTTCCAGGACCGGTTGTCGTCGGTCCCGTCCCGGTTGCCCTCGCCGTTGGCCTCGTTGTGTTTGCGTTCGTACGACACCAGGTCGCGCAGGGTGTAACCGTCGTGCGCGGTGATGAAGTTGACCGAGGCGTAGGGGCGGCGGCCGCCCCACGCGTACAGGTCGCTCGACCCCGACAGGCGGTACCCGAGGTCCCGTACGTCCGGCAGCGCGCCGCGCCAGAAGTCCCGGACGGCGTTGCGATAGCGGTCGTTCCACTCCGTCCACAGGGGTGGGAACGCGCCCACCTGGTAGCCGCCCGAGCCGACGTCCCACGGCTCGGCGATCAGCTTCACCCGTCGTAGCACCGGGTCCTGTGCGATCACCGCGAGGAACGGGGACAGCATGTCGACGTCGTGCATCGAGCGGGCCAGCGCGGCGGCGAGGTCGAAGCGGAAGCCGTCGACGCCCATCTCGGTGACCCAGTAGCGCAGCGAGTCGGTGATGAGCCGGAGGACATGCGGCTGGACGACGTGCAGGGTGTTGCCGCAGCCGGTGTAGTCCGTGTAGCGGCGGGCGTCGCTCTGGAGGCGGTAGTAGCCGCGGTTGTCGATGCCCTTCAACGACAGCATCGGGCCCAACTCGCCTGCTTCCGCGGTGTGGTTGTAGACCACGTCGAGGATGACCTCGATCCCGGCCTCGTGCAGCGCCCGCACCATCCGCTTGAACTCGCCGACCTGCTGCCCCGCCGTACCGGTAGCCGCGTAGCCCGCGTGCGGGGCGAAGTAACCGATGGAGTTGTAACCCCAGTAGTTCTTCAGCCCCTTGCGCAGCAGATGGTCCTCGTGCGCGAACTGATGCACAGGGAGCAGCTCCACGGCCGTCACGCCCAGCTTCACCAGGTGCTCGATGGCCGCCGGGTGCGCCAACCCGGCGTAGGTGCCCCGGAGTTCCTCGGGTATCCCGGGGTGCAGTTTGGTGAAGCCGCCGACGTGGAGTTCGTAGATGACCGAGTCCGCCCACGGGGTCTTCGGGCGGCGGTCGTCCATCCACTCGTCGTCGGTGGTGTCGTCGTGGACGACCACGCCCTTCGGGACGAACGGCGCGGAGTCGCGGTCGTCGCGCACGGTGTCCGCGACCTGCTGCTGCGGCCAGTCACGGACGTGCGCGTACACCTCGGGCGGCAGCCCGAACTCGCCGTCCACCGCGCGGGCGTAGGGGTCGAGGAGCAGCTTCGCCGGGTTCCAGCGGGCGCCGGTCCACGGGTCCCAGCGGCCGTGCACCCTAAAGCCGTAGCGCTGTCCGGGCAGTACACCGGGCAGGAAGCCGTGCCAGATCTCGTGTGTCAGCTCGGTCAGCGGGGCGCGCGTCTCCACCCCGTCCGCGTCGAAGAGGCACAGCTCGACCGCCTCCGCACCCCCCGCCCACAGCGCGAAGTTGGTGCCCGCCACCCCGTCCGGGCCGACCCGGTACCGGGCCCCCAACGGCATCGGCGTCCCCGGCCACACGGGCACCGGCGGCCCGGTGTGCGGGGCGCCGTTCAGGACGGGCGCGGCGCGTGGCGACGGCACAGCCTCCACGACGCGCTCCATCGGCACGCCGCCGTCGTCGACGCGCCCCTCCTGCACGGCCTCCTGCTCGGCTGCGCTCGACACCGTCCGGCCTCCTGCGGCTCATGGAACGACGAGGTGAAGGGCGTACGGCGTCCCGGCCGCGCACGTCTGTCATGTCGTTCTCCCCACTGTTCTGCCCAGAGCTTGGGTCGCACTCACGTTTCCCCGGAGCGTGCCCGCTCGTTGGGCACCCCGTGAGGCATGCACAAGGGCGCGCGCGACGCGCAGGGGTCGCACTGGCCGCCGTACTGACATGGGCAGGACTGCTGGCCGGAGCCACCGGCTGTACTTCGGACGGCTCGGGCGGGGGTGGTATCGGCGAGATCTTCGGCAAGGCACCGTCGCCCGAGGATGTGATCCGGATCTCGCCCGAGGACGCCGCCAAGGGCGTCAAACCGGACCAGCGGCTCGTGGTCAAAGTGCCCAGTGGGCGGCTGGAGTCCGTGCAGGTGGTCAAGGCGCAGGACGCCCAGGACACCCCGGTCCCCGGCCACATCTCCGACGACGGACTGCGCTGGGAACCCGAGGACGGGAAGCTCGCGCTGGCCGCCGAGTACACCGTCGACGCGGTCGCCCTCGACGGCGACGGCCGCCGCTCCGCCCGGCACACCACGTTCACGACCTACGTCCCCGACGAGCGGTTCATCGCCTACGTCACCCCGGAGAACCGCGCCACCGTCGGCACCGGGATGATCGTCTCCCTCGGCTTCAACCGGGAGATCGAGAACCGGGCCGCCGTGGAGCGCGCGATCCACGTCACCGCGAAACCGGCCGTCGAGATCCGCCCGCACTGGTTCGGCAGGACCCGCCTCGACCTCCGCCCCGAGACCTACTGGAAACCCGGCACCCAGGTCACCGTTTCCCTCCGCCTGCGGGACGTGGAAGGGGCGAAGGGCGTCTACGGCCTCCAGTACAAGACGTTCTCCTTCACCGTCGGCCGCAGCCAGGTCTCCCTCGTCGACGCCGCCAAACACACCATGGAGGTGCGGCGCGAGGGCGACCTGCTGGCCACCGTGCCGATCACGGCCGGTGCCCCCGGGAAGACCACGTACAACGGGAAAATGGTGGTCATGGAGATGCTGGAGGTGACCCGCATGAACAGCCGCACGGTCGGCTTCGGCGGCGAGTACGACATCCCGGACGTCCCGCACGCCATGCGGCTCACCGACTCCGGCACCTTCCTGCACGGCAACTACTGGGCACCGACCGCCCCCGGACGCGTCAACGTCAGCCACGGGTGCGTGGGTTTGCGGGACGTCAAGGGCGGGAGCTCGGACAGCCCGGCCGGGTGGTTCTTCGACCGCAGCATCGTCGGGGACGTCGTCGAGGTCGTGCACAGCAACGACAAACAGGTGGCTCCGGACAACGGCCTCGGCGGGTGGAACATGGGTTGGAAGGAATGGAAGGCGGGCAGTGCGGTGAAGTGACCCGAGAAGGAGCCGGGTCCCTGTGCCAGGCGGCAGTTGAAGTTGCGACCGAACGGTGACATTCGCCTGACATGAAGCTCAAATCCTGGCGGTTAATATGCGCGGACGTGCACGTCAGATGCGCGAAGGGGTGCGGGCCGGACCGGGCCCGGCGAGGGGAGAAAGTCTTGAACGTGCGACCGATATCGGGGGCGTCGGTTGACGCGCGCGGCCGGAGAAACAAGGGGCTGCTGGCGCTGATCATCGGCGTACTGCTGCTCGCCGTCACCGCGTGCGGAGGCGGCGGTGGCTCCAACTCCGGGTCCGGCTCGGGCGACAGCAAGGCCAAGGGGTCGGACACGGCCGAGACCAAGCAGTCGGAGGCGGTCGTCACCATCGCCCCGAAGAACGGCTCGAAGGCCGTGGACACCAGTGGCGCCCTCAAGATCAGTGCCGCGAAGGGCAAGTTGACCGTGGTCGAGGTCAAGGACGCCGACGGCGCCAAGGTCTCCGGCGCGATCACCGGCGGCGGCGCCAGCTGGACGCCGGCGACGCATCTCGCCGCTTCCACCAAGTACACCGTGCACGCGGTCGCCAAGGACTCCGACGGCCGGGTCGCCGCCGAGGACTCCAGCTTCACCACGCTGACCCCGAAGAACACCTTCATCGGCGACTTCACCCCGGAGGACGGCTCGACGGTCGGCGTCGGAATGCCGTTCTCGGTCAACTTCACCCGGGGCATCACGCACCCGGAGGACGTGAAGAAGGCCATCACCATCACGACCGTCCCGGCCGTAGACGTCGAGGGCCACTGGTTCGGCAACGACCGCCTCGACTTCCGCCCCGAGAACTACTGGAAGTCCGGCACCAAGGTCACCGTCAAGCTCAACCTCGACGGCGTCGAAGGCCGCCCGGGCGTCTACGGCAAGCAGGCCAAGACGGTTTCCTTCACCATCGGCCGCAACCAGGTCTCCGTGGTCGACGCCAAGAAGCACACCATGAAGGTCACCCAGGACGGCAGGACCATCAAGACCATCGCGGTCACCACCGGCAAGCCCGGCTACGACACGTGGAACGGCCAGATGGTCATGAGCCAGAAGCTCGAAGTGACCCGGATGAACGGTGAAACGGTCGGCTACGGCGGCGAGTACGACATCAAGGACGTCCCGCACGCCATCCGCCTCACCACCTCCGGCACCTTCATCCACGGCAACTACTGGGGTGGCGGTGCCTTCGGCAACTACAACGCCAGCCACGGCTGTGTCGGCCTGAGGGACGTCAAGGGCGGCTACAGCAGCAGCGTTCCGGCGGCCTGGTTCTACAACCACTCGATGATCGGCGACGTGGTCGTCGTCAAGCACTCCAACGACGAGACGGTGGCGCCGGACAACGGGCTCAACGGCTGGAACATGTCGTGGGCGAAGTGGAAGGCGTGAGCCGTACGTGAGGTGAGCTGAACCGAGTTGACCTGCGGGTCCGGTGCTGTGACACACAGCACCGGGCCCGTTGTCGTTAGCGCGCGTGCTGTGCCCATCTGGGGGACGACCCCCAGACCCCCGTAGTGTTCCCGCATGACCGTGAATCTCGAAGTCGCCGAGGGCGTCGGCACCATCCGCCTCGACCGCCCGCCCATGAACGCGCTGGACGTCGCCACCCAGGACCGCCTCAAGGAACTCGCCGAGGAGGCGTCACGTCGCGACGACGTGCGGGCGGTGGTGATCTACGGCGGGGAGAAGGTGTTCGCGGCGGGTGCGGACATCAAGGAGATGCAGCGGATGGACCATGCGGCGATGGTCGTGCGGTCGCGGGCGTTGCAGGAGTCGTTCACGGCGGTGGCCCGCATTCCGAAGCCGGTGGTCGCGGCGATCACGGGTTATGCGCTGGGCGGGGGTTGCGAGTTGGCCCTGTGCGCGGACTTCCGGATCGCGGCGGACAACGCGAAGTTGGGGCAGCCGGAGATTCTGCTCGGGTTGATTCCGGGGGCGGGTGGCACGCAGCGGCTGGCGCGGCTGATCGGTCCGTCGAAGGCGAAGGATCTGATCTTCACGGGTCGGATGGTCAAGGCGGACGAGGCGCTCGCGCTGGGTCTGGTGGACCGACTCGCCCCCGCTGCCGAGGTGTTCAGCGAGGCGCATGCGTGGGCGGCGAAGTTGGCGCAGGGTCCGGCGATCGCGTTGCGTGCGGCGAAGGAAGCGATCGACACCGGTCTGGAGACGGACCTCGAGACCGGGCTCGCCGTCGAACGCACGTGGTTCGCGGGGCTGTTCGCGACCGAGGACCGTGAGCGCGGGATGCGCAGCTTCGTCGAAGAGGGCCCCGGCAAAGCCAAGTTCAGGTGATGCAGGCGACGTGAAGCGCGGGCCGGGAGTGATTCCCGGCCCGCGCTTCATTCATCGGTGTTCAGCTACTGGCATCGGAGTTCAGCCAACGGCGGTCAGCCGAGCAGTTTGGTCGCCAGGGTCGCCGCGTTGTACGAGCCCCAACCGCTGGTGAAGTCCCAGCCGCTGGCCGCGGAGTAGGCGCCGTTGCTGCCACTGGTGATGTCGTGGAAGCCGGTGCCGCTCGCCGTGTAGAGCGCGGGGTTGGCGAAGCCGAGGTTGGCCTTGCCGGCCGCCGCGGCCCGCTGGTTGTAGAGCGCGCCGAAGGCCGCCCACTCGGGCGCGGCGGCGCTGGTGCCGCCGACCGTGCCCCAGCTGCCCTGCGAGTAGATCGAGACACCGGGGCTCGGGTTCGCGAGCGCCGACACGTCGGGAACCTGCCGGTAGCCGCCGCCCGCGGTCTTCTGCACCGCGGTCTGCCAGCTCGGGATCTTGAAGACGGAGGACTTGCCGCCGCCACCGCCCGACCAGGCCGTTTCCTTGCTCCACGCGTTGGCGGAGGTGACGGTCAGCGTCGTGCCGCCGACGCCGGTGACGTAAGGGTCGCTCGCCGGGTAGTCGACGGTGGTGGTGCCGTCGCCCGCGTCGTCCGAGCCGTCGTCGCCGGAGGCGGCGTAGAAGCCGAGGCCCTCGGCCGCGCCCGCCTTGAAGACGGCGTCCACAGCGTTGATGTTGGAGGTCGTGCGCTGGCTCTCGGACGCCCCCCAGCTGATGGAGGTGGTCGGGATGCCGCTGTCGACGATGGCCTGGTAGGTGTCGACCTCACCGGCGTCGGAGTTCGGGCCCTCGAAGACCGTGACGTTCGCCTTCGGGGCGATCGCGTGCAGGACCTCGATGTCCAGCTCGACCTCGACCTGACCGTCACCGAGCGCGCCGGAACCGCCGTCCACCTTCGACACGGTCGGAGTGGGGGAGCCCAGGCTGTAGTTGGTGTCGTACTTGGTGATGTTGGACTGCGCGAAGCCGTCGAACTCGAGCAGCGCGATCTTCTGGCCGCTGCCGGTGTACGTGCTGGAGACGTTGTAGCCGCCCTTGATCTGGGCCGGGGTGTAGCCGCCGCCGGGGCCGTTGTGCGGGTTGACCTTGGCGGACCCCTGGTGGTGCAGCTGGGCGCGGTTGTTGAGGCCGGTCACGTCGCTGACCAGGCCGGCGATGCCGGTCGGCAGGGTCGGCGCGGTCTCGTTGGCGTAGAACGCGCGGCCCGACTTGGCGTCCTTCCACGTCGACAGCTTGGTGCCGAACGCCTTCTCCAACTGCGCGGCGGTGCCACTGGCGTCGACCAGCAGGTTCCCCGAGTGGACCTTGCCGACAGTGAGACCCTGGGCGCGCAGGAAGTCCTTGACCTGCTTCACCTCGGCGTCGGTCCGGCCGAAGCGGGCCGCGAACTGAGCCTTCGTCAGATAGTGGCCGTAGGAACTCGACCGCGGATTACTGACGTTGGCGATGAAGGTGTCGAGTGACTTGTCGTTTCTCGGGGTCAGGCTGATGGCCACCGATATGCGCTTGGCGGCGGAGACGGCGCCGGTGCGGGCCGCGTCGTGGTTCAGGCCCTTGAGGACATCTCCCGCGATGGCGGCGCGAGTTGTGTGCGGCTGGGCGGCGGCGTAGGCGCTGGGGACGGCGGCGGCGAGCAGAGCCGGTACGGCGACCAGACCGACCAGTTTCAGTCGTGACATCACTGAGGTCCTCCGAGGAGTGGGGGGTTGGCGTCCCGGAAGGGGAACGGCTTCACCGTAGGAACACCGGCCCCACCCGCATAAGCGGGGGAACCCTTGCGTTGTGTGTTAACTGCGCATGTCACGTGAACCGCGGATGACAGGTCAGCGGCGGTTTTTGAGTGTGCGGGGAGTCCGGATCCGACCGGGCTGACTGACCGTCACCACCGGTGTCGTGAGCTGCTGTTGGTCGTCGTCGCCGATGCCCACGGTCGCCGCGCCGGACGCGATGACGGCGACCGCCATGGCGTGGGCGAGCGCGGTGCGCGAACGGACCCCGACCTTGCGGTAGATCCGCGACAGCGTGCCCTCCACCGTCTTGACGCTGATGAACAGCTCCGCGGCGACCTCCCTGTTGGTGGCCCCGCCGCCGACCAGTTCGGCCACCCGCGTTTCCGTGGGCGTGAGTTCGGGCCGCCCCTCACCGTCCCGGTCACCGGCCTCCAGCCGCGCCAGTTCGTCCCTGGCCCGCGCCGCCAGCGGAACGGCGCCGATCCGCGTCGCCGTCTCCAGCGCCTCGCCGAGGGCGGTCCGTGCCGCGTTCCGGTGCCGGGCCCGACGCTCGACGGCACCGAGCGCGATCAGAGCACGCACCAGGTCTACGGGCAACGGGAGTTGACGCAACCGGTCCACGGCGGCGTGCAGCCGTACCGCCCCCTCCTTCGCCCGGCCGAGCCCCGCCTCGCGCAGCCCCTCCGCCCGTTCCAACGCCGCCAGTACGCTCCCGGGCGCATCGACGGACACCCGCGTCCGCGCCTCGTCGATCACGACACCGGCCGCGTCCGTCTCGCCCAGCACGACCAGGGCCTCGGCCAGGTCGCTGTACCAGTGCAGCAGGGGCGGATCGGCGGCGGACATGGCCGCGCCGAGTTCCTTCACGCGGTGCAGCGCTTCGACCGCGGCGGCGGCCCCACGCGGGTCACCGGTCAGCAACTCGGCCTGCCCCAGCACCGCGAGCGCCCGTAGCAGGAACAGCCGGTCGCCGTCCGCCTCCGAGGCCCGCACCGCCTGCTCGGCGAGGTGCCGCGCCTCGTCGGCGGTCCCGCCCACGGTCGCCGCGAGCGCCGCCGCGTACAGCGCCGGAGCGGCCTGTACGCCGGTCTCGGCCACGGCGCGTGTGCAGCGGGCGGCGGTGGTCAGCGCCTCCCGGCAGTGTCCGGCGCGTACTTGGATCCGGGTGAGCGCGACCAGGGTCGCCATGACCTCCTCGACCCCGGCGAACTCCCCGATCTCCGTGAGGAGTTGAGTGACCCGCTCCTGGGCCTCGGTGACCTTGTCGGAGTCCAGGGCGAGGATCGCCCGCATCCGGATCAGCCCCCAGCTCTCCGGCCCGGCGTCGGCGCCACCGGTCAGTGCGAGCGCCTCCTCCAACGCGACGTCGGCGGCGACCGGTTCACCGCCCAACGAGCGCACCCGGGCGAGGGTGGCGAGCGCCCCGATCCGGGTGTCGGTGTCACCGGCCACGGCCGCCTGCCGCGCGGCGTGCCGGGCATGCCGGGCCGCGTCCTCCAACTCCCCGCACAACAGGCCCCGTACAGCGGCCCAGTGGTGCAGCCACGCCTCGGCCTCCGGATCGCCGTCCGCGTCCCGGAGCCCCTCCTCGATCAGGGCCTGCGCACCCTTCAACGCCTGCCCGGCGTTGCGCAACAGGACCAGCCGCGCCCGCACCCGCTGCCGTGCGGAGCCCGACCCGGTGAGCACGGTCTCGGCCGCCTGCCCCGCCTCCTCCAACTGCCCGGCGTCACAGGCGTATTCGGCCGCCATGAGGAGTCGATCGGCGTGCTCCGCGGCACGGTCGCCGGGTGTGCGCCGGGCCGCGAGCCCGGCCAACTCGAAGGCGGCGTCGGGCGCGCCGTCGCGACGGGCGTACTCGGCCGCGTACATCAGCGTGCGGGCGGTGGCCTCGTCCTCGTACGGGTGGGCGAGTGCCAAGTGCCGTGCGTGCTCCACGGGTTCGGTGACCGGACGGGTCAGCAGCGCGTGCGCCTCTCGGCGGTCCTGCTCAGGAGCGTCGGCGTAGACGGCGGCCCGGACCAGCGGGTGCCGGAAGCGTACGGTCCCCTCGGCGTCGGCGGTCGCCATCCCGAGCCGCTCCGCCTGCGCGAGGTCGGCGGCGGGGTCGTGGAGTCCGGCGGCGCGCAGCAGCGTGAGGGTGGGGCGGGCGGCGGCGCTCGCGACGAGGAGGGTGCGGCGCGCGGACTCGGGCAGTGCGCGTACCTGTTCCAGGAGCAGGGCGCGCAGCCGTCGCGGTACGGGCAGGGGCCGGCCGAGGCCGACGGCCGCTCCGTCGCGCGGGGCCGCCTGCCCCAACTCCCGGGCGTACCAGGGGTTTCCGGCGGCGGTGTCCTGCACGGCGCGCAGTACCGCCGGTGGCAGGTCGGTGGGGAGGAGCTGCGTTATCTCGTCGTCCGTCAGGGGTGGCACGGGCAGTTCGACGGTGCCGGGTGGGCAGCAGCGCGGCCGTTCGGGCTGCTCGCCCTCGGCCACCCGCTCGGCGGCCACCACCCGTACGTCGAGGCCCTCGACCCGCCGTACGGCGAAGGCCAGCACCTCGGCGGTCGGCTCGTCGAGCCACTGGAGGCCGTCGAGGACCAGCAGCACGGGGCCGGTGGCGGCGAGGGTGCCCAGCACGTCGAGAACGGCGACACGGAGCGCGAGCCGGTCCCGGTCGCCGATCGGTTGCTCGCCGCGCAACAGGGCTGTCCGCAAAGCCACTTGAGGCTCGGGTGCCAAGGTCGCCAGGCAGCTCTCAGGCACCCGTGCGAACAGGTCGACGAGTCCGGCGAAGGGGAGACGCGCGTCCGCCTCGGCGGGGGAGCAGTGCAACACCGTTCCGGACGGCTGGAGATGAGCGGCCGAGGACGCCATGAGGGCGGCCACCAGCACGGACTTGCCGATCCCCGCGGGGCCGTGGAGCAGCACTCCGTGACGGTTCGTCAACTCGGCCCGGACGGTGTCGAGCAGCTCGCGGCGCCCGGTCAATGACCGTACTTCCACGGCGAGTCCAGGAACGGACCACAACCGGAGCCGAGGGCGGGGCGGACGGACCGGCGCGTGAGGCGCGTGAGACGGGTGTGTCGGGGCCCCGGATATTTCGGCATGTGTTCATGACAACCGGTACGGAATCGGCTTGTCAATGACGGTCGGTGTGTCGCGGGTCCGCGAAGGAACCGCGGCAGCGGTCCGGCAGTCGGCTTCGTCGAGCAGTTGGCGCATGATCTCGATCTGCGTCTCAGTAGTGACGTACTTCCTGCGATGAAAGACGCCAAAAATGTGCGAAACAGCTGTCCGCCCGTACAAAAGCCTGGTCAGCGGATGTGACCGAGGAAGCGGGAGAGAACGATGACTGATCACGGAGCCGACCTGGTGATCCGGGCCGAAGCGATCCACACCCTGGTGCCCGGCCAGGCGCCGCAGCGGGCGCTCGCCGTGCGGGGCGACCTCATCGCCGCCCTCTCGCCCGACCCGAACGGACTCGACGACTGGGTGGGCCCGCACACCACCGTCCACGACCTGCCCGGCACCACGGTGCTGCCCGCCTTCGACGACACCCACACCCACCTCATCTACGCCGCGCTCGGCGCGCACGACGTACCTGTCCACCAGGCCCACGACATCCCCGAGTTCCTCGACCTGATCCGGCGACGCGCGAAGGTGACCCCCGAGGGAGAGTGGATCCGCACCACCACCAACTGGCAGGAACTCAACCTCGCCGAACGCCGGATGCCCACCGCGGCCGAACTCGACCGCGCCACCGACCGGCACCCCGTCCTGGTCAAGCGCGGCGGCCACAACGACATCGTCAACAGCTACGCGCTGCGCCTGGCGGGCATCACCGAGGACACCCCCGTACCGCCGGGCGGTGTCATCGGCCGCGATGCCGACGGCAAGCTCAACGGCAGGCTGATCGACAAGGCCATGGGACTCGTCGAGCGTCTGATCCCGGGTCCCGACCGGAGCCGGCGCATCGACGGGCTGCGCCTGGCGTCCGCCCAGTACGCCGCCACCGGCATCGGCACCGTGCGCGACTGCGCGGTCAGCCCCGAGGACTACGCCGTACTCCTGGCCGCCCGCGAGGCCGGTGCGCTCAGCATCCGGATCCGCGCCCTGATCTCGGCGCTCGGCATGACCAGCGCGGCCCAGGTGGAGGACCTCCTCGACGTCATGGAGGACTGGCGGGACTGTTCTAACCCGTGGCTGCGGGTGTGGGGCGTGAAGTTCGGGCTCGACGGCGGCCTCGAAGCCGGCGCCACCGAGGAACCGTACGCCTGTGACCACGCCTTCTCCGGGACGCTGATCTGGGAGCCCGACGCGCTGGTCGAGGCCGTCGAGGCCGTGGTCCGGCGCGGCTGGCGGGTCGGCACCCACGCCTACGGCGACCGCGCGGTCCGCACCCTCCTGGACGTCTACGAGCGGGTCCTCGCCCGCAACCCCGGCCTCCCCGCCGGCACCCTGGTGATGGAACACGGCGGGCTCGCCGGTCCCGAACAGCGCGCCCGTGCCGTCGAGTTGGGCATCCCGGTCACCATCCAGCAGCCGCTGCTGCACGACACCGCCGAGGTGGAGGAGGGCTTCTGGGGCCCGGAACGCGTCGCCCGTCTCTTCCCCGCCCGCGGCTGGATCGACCTGGGCGCCCAGGTCAGCGCCGGATCGGACTTCCCCGTGGGCCAGTTCGGCGCAATGCGCTCCGTCTACGGCATGACCACCCGCCAGACCGTCATCGGCGTCAAGGGCCCCGAGCACGCCATCACCTACGACGAGGCCGTCACCCTGCACACCGTCAACGCGGCCCGCCTGTGCGGCGATCAGGATCTGCGCGGCACGCTCAGCCCGGGCCGCCTCGCCGACCTCACCGTCTGGGACCAGGATCCCGCCCGTTGCCCGAGCGGCGCCCTGCGCGATCTGAACCCCGTCCACACGATCGTCGGCGGCCGGCTCGTCACCCCGTAGCGGGCCGCGCGGAGCGGAAGCGACTGGGAAACGACCGGAAACTCATGACTCGCCCGGCATGCAGCGACACGGCGCCCGGGCGAGCAAACGTTCCGTCAGGCGGCCGGCGTCGTCCGGATCGCCGCTATGTCGAACTGGAGCCGCACCTTCTCGCTCACCATCGCGCCCCCCTCGGCCAGCCGGGAGTTGTACGTCAGACCCCAGTCGGAGCGGTCGATGGTGGTGGTGCCGTCGAAACCGGCGCGCTCGTAGCCGAACGGGTCGGTGACATGACCGATATAGGTGAGTTCCAGGACGATGGGACGCGTGACGTCCTTGATGGTGAGGTCGCCGAGCATGCGATAGACATCGTTGCCCGCCATTTGCACCGCGGTGCTGGCGAACCGCATCTGCGGGAACGTGGCGGAGTCCAGGAAGTCACGGCCGACCAAGTGGGCGTCGCGTTGTTCCACACCGGTGTCGACAGTGCCGGTGGACACCACGATCTCCGCCTTCGAACGGGCGGGGTTGCGGCCGTCGAAGTAGAGCCGGCTTTTGTATTCGGCGAAAGACCCGCGCACGGTCGTCACCATCGCGTGCCGGACGGAGAAGCCGATCCGGCTGTGCGCGGGGTCGATCATCCACTCTCCGGTCAGCTCGGCCAGGGTGGGATCGGGCAGGCCGGAGGAGGTGAAGGCCGGTGGGGCGGCGGGGCGTTGCGGGGCGGCGGGGGGTGCCGAGCGGCGGAGGGGCGCAGCACGGTTGAACAGGTTCATGTATCACGTAGTTACTGCACGCCTGATATCGCCGCAAGCCTTGATAGGGAACCGACAGCAGCGCGAATCGGCACCCACACGCTTAAATACCGCCACCTCGCGGGCCGTTACCACATTTCCCACACACATTCGTCACCCGGAATACGGCGAACACCAATGGAGCGCACTGTTCAGCACGCCCCTGCTCAGCGCACGGGGAATCCGAACGAATAGCCCTGCTGCTTCAGCCACGGCAGGATCTCGCGCAGCGCGGCCACGGTCTCCGAGCGGTTGCCGCCGGCGTCGTGGAACAGGATCGTCGGCCCGTTGGACAGTTCGGACTTGACGGTCGCGATGATGGCGTCCGTGCCCGGGAGTTCGAAGTCCTTGGAGTCGACGTTCCAGCCCAGCGGACGCATCCCCTGCGAGGCGGCCAGGTGCCGGCTGTACGGCGTGAAGGCGCCGCCCGGCGCACGGTAGTACTCCGGCCGGACACCGCCGGACGCCTTGGTGATCATGCTCGCGGCGTTCAGGATCTCCTGCGACTGGTAGGCCTCGGACTTCTTGTCCATCGTGGTGTCGTGCGACACCGTGTGGTCGCACAGCCGGTGCCCGGCCGCGACGACCGCCTTGACCAGGTCGGGGTGGGCCTCGGCCTGCGGGCCCACCATGCAGAAGGTGGCCTTCACCCCGTACTCCTTGAGTACTTGGAGCACCTCCGGCGTCCAGGTCGGGTCCGGCCCGTCGTCGATCGTGATGTTGACGGCGTGGGCGCCCTTGTCGGAGGCGTGCACGATCTCCTCGGACACGGTGGTCATCCGGGCGGGACCCGAACTCCCGGCGGAGGGACGCGAGTTCCCGGCGCCCTGCCTGTCGACGACACCGGCCTGCGCGGTCCACACCGAGGTGGCCGCCGCCACCGCGGTCACACCGACCGCCGCCGCGAGTACCCGCCCGTACCAACCCCGCCCACCGTGCCGCGCCATGTCAGCCCTGCCCTTGTCCTGTTTGATCGACTCCGTGCACTCGTCAGGACGGCGTAAAGGCGGGGAAGGATCCGCCTGTTACGGATCACGGACAATTTCGCGGGAGTTCCGAGACGCAGGCTCAACGAGCGGACGCCCAGGAGGTTTCGCTAGCGCAGGGCGAGACGCCCCCGGAAGTCCTCCGGCACCGGGGCGAAGCGCAGCGCCATCGAGAGCTTCTCGGGGTGGTCGACGGTCAGCCGGTACCGGGTGCACAACAGCTGGCACAGGCCCATCAGTTGGACGGTCCCGATGTTGGCGCCGACGCACTTCTTGGGCGCCCAGCCGAACGGCACATAACAGGTACGGTCCGCCGGACCGTGCGGGGCGCCCGGAAGGAAACGGTCCGGGTCGAAGACGTCCGGCTGCTTCCAGACCCGCTCGTCACGGTGGATGAGATGCGGGCTCAGCAGATACCAATCACCGGGCTCCAGCCGGGTCTTGCCGAAGTCGAAGGGGAAGTGGTTGCGCCGGACCAGCAGCAACGGCGGGCTCCACAGCCGCAGCACCTCCTTCACGAACCGATGGGTCACCGGGGCCGCGTGCGTGGGTGCCGTACTGAACTCCACCGGGTCCACGGCGGACAGTTCCTCGGTGAGCCGCTCCTGCCACTCGGGGTTGCGGACGAACTCGTACAGCAGACTCGCGGCGGCGGTGCCCGGCGGCCCACCGATCGCGGTCAGTACGGCGGTCACGACATCCAGCGCGCGGTCCATACCGAGTTCGGGCAGCATGTCGACGAACGGATCGGCGAGATCCGGCTCCCGCCGCCGCTTCCCGTGCGCGCGTTGCCGCAGCACCCGGCGTACCACAAGACCGGACCGCAGTTGTACGACGATGAACCGCAGATGATGCCAAGTCCCGCCCGGATCCGGCGAGATGAGCCGCAGCAGCTTCATCTCCAGGTCCCGGCGCACCAGATCGGCCTCGCCCGAGGTGAGGCCCGTCAGCGCGACCGGCAGCATGGACCGCAACGCCACGTCCTGGGTGAGCATCACCAGGTCGACGTCCTCCCCGAGCCGCTCGTCGATGATCCGCTCCATGCGGTCGATCAGGCTGCCGTGGTGTTCCGCCGTGGCGAGCGTGTGCAGTTGGGTGAGCCACGCCGAACGGACTTGGCTCCACCGCACCTCGGGACTGTGCCGCCGCCGCACCATGTCGATCAGCCGGTCGTGCATCACGAACCGGCGCCAGTTCGTGGCGCTGACATGGCGCGCCGCCTCCGGCTCGAACACACCGAGCCGGGTGTCGTCGACCCAGAAGATCCCGTCCTCGGTCGCGCTGCGCATCCGCATGAAACGCAGGAAGTCCTCGGGGTGCTGCGGAGTGGTCATCGTGAACCTTCCCCCTCGTGGGGCGCGGGGCGCCGACCGTGCGGCGGCTCCCCGCGCCGGGCCGGTCAGATGTGGTGATACAGGTACCAGAAGTACTCGTACTGGCCTCGGATGTTGAGGACCGACTTCGCCTTGAGATACAGGGCGCGCATGCGCGTTCACCTCCTTCCGGGACAGCCGGTGCGGGCGCTCAGCACCGCGGTGAAACGCGGCGGAGCGAGCGCCGGGCCCACCTGAGGACCGGCGCCGTCATGAGTGACCGACAACTGCCAGTCATGGGTGATGAGGTGGACGAGGTCTTCGAGGAGCCGCATGGTGACGGTCGCCCCGGCGCAGGTGTGCGGCCCGTGCCCGAACGGCAGATACGCCGCCTCCGGCGCGCCCTCCGCCCAGCGCTCCGGCACGAACTCGTCCGGTCGCTCCCAGTACCCGGGATGCCGGTGCACCAGATAGGTGCATACGGCGAGCCGGTCGCGCGGGGTCACCTCCGTCCCGCCGAGCGCCAGCACCCGGCTCGGCGTCCGCGCGAACAGCCACGCCACCGGCCACAGCCGCAAGGTCTCCCGCACCGTCCAACTCGGCTCCGCCGCAAGGGAGTCGGGATGGGTACCGAGCAGATACACCGACCAGCCGAGCGCGAAGCCGACCGAGCCGACGGCGGCGAACAGGAAGGAGAGATACACCTCGGCGAGATCCCTCGGGTCCGCCCCGGGCTCGCTCTCACCCACGACGACGTCGAGCAGATCCCGTGGCTCGTGCGAACCGGCCGACTCCCGCTGCCGGGCGCGTATTTCGGTGTGCAGCACGCTCAGCGCGCGGCGCCGGAAGAGCAGCCGGGACGCCGACGAGTGACGTCGCCGCGCGCCCGCCAGGACCGCCCGGTGCACGATCTGCTCGACGGTGACGTGCAGTTGGGGCGGTGCGTCCCGATGCAGCAGGACGTCTCGCAGATGGCGGAGGACGAGCAGGTTGCCGGCGTCGGGCCATATGGCCCTGGGGGTGAGGAGTTCGGCGACGAGACCGGGCAACTCCGCTCGCCGCGCGAAGTGATGACGGAGCATCAGGGCGCGGGCCGCGCGGCCGATCCGGATCTGCGCGGCACGGGGCCCGAAGTCGCCGTGCCGGGTCCGGTAGAAGTCGGACGTCTCGACGACGGCCGCCTCGCGGTTGCCGAGCACCGCCCGGGCGGACTCCGGCCCGGCCACACACACCGTGCCCGCGGCCGACCGCCACACGTCGTGAACCCCGTCGAACTCCCCGCTGAGCAAGGCCAACGGGTCGCGGGGGCGAGCTCGCCGGCGAGCGCGGGCGGCCCCGCCGTACTCCTGACGCGTCCCGGACGACTCCATGGCTGCCCCCTTCGCGAGTGCGGAAGGGCGGCCCACGTGGTGCGGTACGCGTGACGCCCCGACCGATGGGAACAGCCTGCTGACGGGTCGGCGACGTGTCGCGTGCTGTGCCGGTGAGCGGAACAGCGGGGTGTGCCCACATGTGGCGCCGGCACATGTGGCGCCGCCATATGTGGGCACCCGCAGCGGACGTCCTGCCCGCCGCGATGAGTTTCGGCCGCACCCGGAGTCTGATCCGGTGAGCGCTGTACTACGTCGTACGACGCTGCCCGGAACAACTCCGGAACGACACACCACGGAGGATCCCATGACGACCACACCCGGCACCGCGAGCAGTGACCTCCCCGGCAAGCCGCCCGTCGTAGACATGGCCACCTGGAACGCGGCGCGCGACGAGCTGCTGATCCGCGAGAAGGCGCACACCCGTGAGGGCGACGCGATCGCCGCGGCCCGGCGGCGGCTGCCGATGGTCGAGCTCGACGGGAAGGTCGAGGTCATCGGCGCCGACGGACCGGTACCGTTCCTCGACCTGTTCCAGGGGCGCGACGAACTTGTGGTGTACCAGCACATGTGGCACGACCACGCACCGCACCAGGGCCAGTGCGAGGGCTGCACCACCACGGCCTGGCACATGAAGGACGCCGTCTACCTCAACGCCCGGGGTGTCTCGTACGCCGTCCTGACCACGGGCGCGTGGGAGGAGGTCGCTCCCTACGCCGAGTTCATGGGTTACACCCAGCCCTGGTACTCGGTGCGGGGCCTCGACGCGCCGATCGGCGGCGGGATGGGACACATCCTCGCCTTCCTGCGCGACGGCGACCGCGTGTTCCTCACCTACTCCACGACGGGCCGCGGCAACGAACCGGTCAACGGCTCCCTCGCCCTGCTCGACATGACGCCCTACGGCCGCGGCGAGGCCTGGCAGGACAACCCCGAGGGCTACCCGCCCGGCCGCGACGCCTGCTGGTACTGGCGCTCGGACGCCGACGGGAACGCCACCTGGGGCGGGACCAGCCGTCCCGTCCCGCAGTGGATCCGTCCCGGCGCGACCCCCGTGGAGACCCTCGGCCGCCACGGCGACTGCCACTGACGCGCCCACGCTCCCCTTGACGCCCGTCACCCCCACACCTAGCCTCGACTAAACACGTCTAGACAGGTAGGTCGACGATGGCGGACTCCTCCCAGACTTCCCAGTCCCGGCAGCTCCAGGTCGAGACGCACGGCCTCGATGTGATCGGCGACGCCGAACGCAAAGGCACTCCACGCACCTTGTTCTGGCCGTGGTTCGGGGCCAACGTCTCGATCCTGGGCCTGAGTTACGGTGCCTTCGCGCTCGGTTTCGGGATCTCGTTCTGGCAGGCGCTCGTCGCCGGCGTGATCGGGATCGTCTTCTCCTTCCTCCTCTGCGGCTTCATCGCGGTCGCCGGCAAACGCGGCTCCGCGCCGACGATGGTCCTCAGCCGCGCCGCCTACGGCGTGCGCGGCAACCGGCTGCCGTCGGTGATCTCCTGGGTCCTCACCGTGGGCTGGGAGACGGTCCTCACCGCCCTCGCGACGATGGCCACCGCGACGGTCTTCAGCAGGCTCGGCTGGGGCGGCGGCACCGAGACCAAGGTGGTCGCGCTGATCCTGGTCGGCGCGCTGACCGTCGTCGGCGGAGTGATGGGCTTCGACCTGATCATGCGGCTGCAGACGGTCATCACGGTCGTCACCGGCGTACTCACGATCGTCTACATCGCGCTCGTCGCCGACCACATCCACTGGAGCACGGTGAGTGCCGTACCGGCGGGCTCCGCCCAGGAGTTCATCGGCGCGCTGGTGTTCATGATGACCGGCTTCGGCCTCGGCTGGGTCAACGCCGCCGCCGACTACTCCCGTTATCTGCCCCGGAGTTCGTCCGGCAGAGGTGTGATCGGCTGGACCACCTTCGGCGCCTCCGTCGCCCCGCTGCTCCTGCTGGTCTTCGGCCTGCTGCTGGCCGGTTCGTCCAGCACGCTCAACAAGGCGGTCGCCGCCGACCCGATCGGCGCGCTGACGACGATCCTGCCCACCTGGTTCCTGGTCCCGTTCGCCGTGGTCGCCGTCCTCGGCCTGGTCGGCGGCGCGGTCCTCGACATCTACTCCTCCGGCCTGGCCCTGCTGTCGGCCGGACTCCGGGTACCGCGCTATCTCGCCGCGCTCGTCGACGGCGTCCTGATGATCGCGGGCTCCGTCTACATCGTGTTCTTCGCCGACGACTTCCTCGGCCAGTTCATGGGCTTCCTCACCACCCTCGGCGTCCCCATCGCCGCCTGGTGCGGCATCATGCTTGCCGACCTCCTCCTCCGCCGCCGTGACTACGACGACGGTGACCTCTTCCGCCCGACCGGCCGCTACGGCGACGTAGCGCTCACCCCGCTCCTCCTCACCCTCGCCGCCACCGCGATCGGCTGGGGCCTGGTCACCAACACGGCCGCCAGCTGGCTGACTTGGCAGGGTTATCTGCTCGACCCGTTCGGCCTCGGCGGCAAGTCCGGCTCCTGGGCCTACGCCAACCTCGGCGTCCTGGTCGCCCTCGCCCTCGGCTTCCTCGGCACCCTCGCGCTGGGCCGCGCCCGCGTCCAGCGGCAGGAAGCCGAGGCCCCGAGCCCGGAGGCGGTGCCCGCCGTATGACCACCGCACCCGGCCACCTCGCCGTCATCGACATGCAGCGCGTCTTCGCCGAACCCGACAGCCCCTGGGCAACGCCCCGTTTCGACGAGGCGGCGGCAGGCGTACGACGACTGCTGCCGGCCTTCGGCGAACGCGTCACCTTCACCCGCTTCGTGGCACCGGAGAAACCCACCGGCGCCTGGCGCGCCTACTACGACCAGTGGCCCTTCGCCCTCCAGCCACCGGACGCCCCGCTCTGGGAACTGACCGACGAACTCGCCGTCCAGGCACGGTACTTGGTGGACGCGCCCACCTTCGGCAAATGGACCCCGGAACTCGCCGAACGCGTCGCCCCCACCGGCCGCCTGGTCCTCGCCGGAGTCAGTACCGACTGCTGCGTCCTGTCCACGGCACTGGCCGCCGCCGACACCGGAGTTGAGGTGCTCGTCGTGGCCGACGCCTGCGCGGGCGTCGACGACGACTCCCACGCCAAAGCGCTGCACGTCATGGACCTCTACCGGCCCCTGATCCGGGTGGTCACCGTCGCCGAGGCGGTCGGGGAGACGTCATGACCGGCGTCCGGCTCAAACACCAGCGCATCACCGACGTCCTCGCCAAGGAGATCCGCAGCGGCCACCGCCCCGCCGGCGAGCAACTCCCCGGCGAACACGCCCTGGCCCAGCGCTTCGGCGTCAGCCGTACGACCGTCCGCGCGGCCCTCGCCGAACTCAGCGAGGCCGGCCTGATCGCCACCCACACCGGCAAGGGCTCCTACGTCCTCTTCGACGGCCGCCCGCTGGACGACCGCCTCGGCTGGGCCCACGCACTGGCCACCCAGGGCATCGACACCCGGGTCCGGACCCTCAGCGTGGACGCCCGGCGGGACGAGCGACTCGCCCGTCAACTCACCCTGGGCAGCACCGAGTTCGTGTGCGTGGAACGGATACGGGAACTGGCCGCGGACGCGGTCGTCGTGTCGTACGAACGCAGCTTTCTGCCGCCTGTGCCCGGGGTGCGGGAGCTGCCCTCCCGCGGGCTCGGGCAGGAGTCGCTGACCGAGGTGATGCTGCGGGCCGGGCTGCGGCCCGACCACGGTGAGCAGCGGGTGAGCGGGCGGCGGATCGACGGGCGGGAGGCGGAGCTGCTGCGCCGCGAGGCGGGTGACTGGTTCCTCGACACGCGGCGGACCAGCCGGGCGGCCGACGGTTCCTTCGTCGAACATGTCGTGAGCCTCCTCGACCCCGACCACTTCCAACTGACCCTCGAATTCGGCTGACCCGCAGCCCAGCAGCAGCCGCCCTCTGCCCCGGAAAGTACCCATGACCCTCCAGAGCCGCGCCACCGGAGCCCTCCACGGGCTAGCCCTCGGGGACGCCCTCGGTATGCCCACCCAAATGCTCTCCCGCCCACAGATCACCGCACGCTACGGCCCGTTCCTGACCGGCTTCCATCCGGCCGACCCCGACCACCCTCTCGCCGCCGGGATGCCGGCCGGTGCCGTCACCGACGACACCGAACAGGCCTTGCTCCTCGCCCAGTTGCTCCTCGACGGCAAGGGCCGCGTCGACCCGGCGGAACTCGCCCGGCGCCTGGTCGCCTGGGAGGACGACATGCGGGCCCGCGGCTCGCTCGACCTCCTCGGACCGTCCACCAAGCGCGCGGTGGAACTCGTCCTCGCGGGTACCCCGGTCGACGAGGTCGGGCGCTACGGCACCACCAATGGCGCGGCGATGCGGATCGCCCCCGTGGGCATCGCGGTGTCGGTCGCCGATCCGGCGGAGTTGGTGGACCGGGTGGTCGAGGCCAGCAGCCTGACCCACAACACCGGGGTCGCGCTCGCCGGTGCCGCGGCCGTGGCCGCCGCCGTGAGCGCGGGAGTTGACGGGGCGTCGGTTCCGGACGCGGTCGAAGTGGCCGTGTCGGCGGCCCGGTTGGCCGCGGGGCGGGGACACTGGGTGGCCGCCGCCGACGTCGCCGAACGGATCGTATGGGCGACGGGGTTGGTGCGCGGCCTGACCGAGGCCCAACTCTGCGAGCGGGTCTACGCGTTGGTCGGGACGAGTCTCGCCACACAGGAGTCCGTGCCCGCCGCCTTCGCCGTACTCGCCGCCTTCCCCGACGACCCATGGCAGGCCGCGTTGCTCGCCGCGTCCGTCGGCGGGGACTGCGACACCATCGCCGCGATCGCGGGTGCCGTCGGCGGCGCCTGCCACGGGGTGGACGCCTTTCCGGCCGACGCGCGGGAGACGCTCGTACGCGTCAACCCGAAGCTCCAACTGGACGCGACAGCGGCCGCGTTGCTCGAACTCCGGGCCCGGCCGTGAGCGGCAGGCTGTGGCACCTCGGCAATGTCGTCGTCGACCTGGTCCTCGATGTCCCCGCCCTCCCCGAGCGCGGCGGTGACGTTCTCGCCACCCGCACCGAACGCACCCCGGGTGGCGGCTTCAACGTCATGGCAGCCGCCGCGCGTCAGGGACTTCCGGTGACCTACGCCGGAGCGCACGGCACCGGACCTTTCGGTGACCGGGCCCGCGCCGCGCTGCACGCCGAGGGCATCGACGTGCTGCTCGCACCGCTGCCTTCCGAGGACACCGGCTTCGTAGTGTGCCTGGTGGACGCGGAAGGCGAGCGCACCTTCGTCACCAGCCCCGGCGCCGAGGCCACCCTGAGCACCGCGGACGTTGCTGAACTCCGGCCCGGCGCGGGCGACTTGGTATACGTCACCGGATACAGCCTGCTCTACGACAGCAACCGCACCGCTCTGCTCGACTTCCTGCCCCGACTGGACCCGGCCGTCACGGTGATCACCGACCCGGGCCCACTGGTCCACGAAATCCCCGCTGAGGCCGTGGAGTTGCTGCTCGCCCGCTCCGACTGGTGGAGCTGCAACGCCCGTGAGGCCGCGCTGCTCACGGGTGTCGACGACCCGACCGAAGCCGCCCGCGTCCTCCAATCCCGGCTGGGACGTGGCTCGGTGCTCGTCCGTACCGGGCCCGACGGATGTCTCCTGCGCCAGGGTGAACGCCTCGTCACCGTCCCCGGGTTCGCCGTGGACGCCGTCGACCTCAACGGCGCTGGCGACGCACACACCGGAGTGCTCATGGCCGCCCTGGCCCGCGGCCTTGACCCGGTGGCCGCCGCTCACCGGGCCAACGCGGGCGCCGCCCTGGCCGTCACCGCGTCGGGCCCGGCGACGGCGCCGGACGCGGCACGGTTGGACGCGTTCCTGAACTAGGCCTGTGACGGCATCAGTTGCCGTCCCGGCGGGAGACCTCGACGTTCTCCAGGATGCCGATGGCGTCCGGCACCAGGACGGCAGCCGAGAAGTAGGTGCTCACCAGGTAGGAGATGACCGCCTGTTCGTTGACGCCCATGAACCGTACGTTGAGGCCCGGTTCGAGCTCGTCCGGGATGCCCGTCTGGTACAGGCCGATCACGCCCTGGTCGTCCTCGCCGGTGCGCATCGCGATGATCGACGACGTACGGGACGCGCTCACCGGGATCTTGCCGCACGGCAGCAGCGGCACCCCGCGCCAGGCGGGCAGATGGTGGCCGCCGACGTCGATGCCGCTGAAGTAGACGCCCCGCTTGTTGCACTCCCGGCCGAACGCGGCGATGGCCCGCGGATGGGCGAACAGGTAGCGGGTGTCGCGCCGCATGCTGAGGAGTTCGTCGAGGTCGTCGGGGGTCGGCGGCCCGGAGTGGGTGGAGATCCGCTGGTCGTAGTCGGCGTTGTGCAGCAGCCCGAAGTCCCGGTTGTTGACCAGCTCGTTCTCCTGCCGCTCACGCAACGCCTCGACGGTGAGCCGGAGTTGCTGCTCCGTCTGGTTCATCGGCTGGTTGTAGAGGTCGGCGACGCGGCTGTGCACCTTCAACACGGTCTGGGCGACGCTGAGTTCGTACTCGCGCGGGGCGAGGTCGTAGTCCACGAACGTGCCCGGGAGATCCGGCTCGCCGACGTGTCCGGCGCTGAGGGCGATCGCCGCCTCGCCGAACGGGTTGACCGGGCCGTGCTCGTCCGAACCCACCGACGCGACGTGCGTGCTCAGCTCCGGGTGCCGCTCCGCGACGGCCTGGTACGCCGAGTGCGGCAGCGCCAGCACCGTGGTGGCCGTCGCCGCGCGGGCCGTGAACTCCCAGCTGCCGTCGGGGTCGGCGAGCACCTGGCCGCCGAAGGTGTCGCCGTCGGCCAGCAGACCGGTGACCGCCTCGTCGCCGTAGGGCCCCTCACCGAGCTGCTCGACCTTGCCGTGCGCGATCAGGAACACCTGGTCGGCGGGGCGGCCCGCCTCCACGATCAACTGGCCCGGTGCGAACTCGCGTTGCTCGAACCGCTCGGCCAGCGCGCCGAGCGCGTCGGCGTCCGCGAAGCCGCGCAGCAGCGGGAGTTCGCTCAACTCGGCCGGGACGACCCGCACTTGTGCGCCGGTCTGCACGAACGTCACCCGTCCGTCGCCCCGCGTGTACGACAGCCGGCGGTTGACGCGGTAGGTGCCGCCGGGCACGTTCACCCAGGGCAGCATGCGGGTCAGCCAGCGAGAACTGATGCCCTGCATCTGGGGTGCGGACTTGGTCGTGGTCGCCAGAGTGCGTGCCGCGGCGGTACCGAGGCTCTGCTGTTCCCGCTCCTCGGCGCCCGCCTCGGGCGCGGTACCGGTGTCGACCGACATGGTGCCTTCTCTCCTGTCGCACGGGTGACGGGACGACTGCGTCCGTTGACGGGACGACTGCGGCCGTCACATTCCGTGCGTACAGCTACCCGTTGTCGGTCACGACGAGTGATGACTTCGGACGGCGGTCGAGGCACATGCCAACCGCACGTGCTCCCGCACCACCCCCGGATCACTCGCCCTCACCCGTTCGGCGGTATCCGATCCGGGGCGGCTCAGAGGGTCTTGCCGGGGTTGAGGATGCCCCGGGGATCGAACGCCTCCTTCAGTCGGCGCTGCAACGCGTGGGCGGTGGGCCCGAGTTCGTCCGCCACCCACTGCCGTTTCAGCACGCCCACACCGTGCTCGCCGGTCAGCGTCCCGCCGAGCCGCAGCGCCAGCGCGAAGATCTCGCCGGCCGCCTCCCAGGCCGCGTCCGGCAGCCGGTCCAGGGCCGGATCGACCACGATGATCGGGTGGAGGTTGCCGTCGGCGGCGTGCGCGAGCGTGTAGACCGGCACGTCGTGCCGGGCCGAGATGGCGCGAATCTCGCGGACCGCTTCCGCGAGCCGCGAGCGGGGCACGGCGATGTCCTCGATCAGCGGCCGGCCCAGCCGCTCCAGCGCGGGCAGGGCGAGCCGCCGGGCGGCGAGCAGGGATTCCGCCTCGATCGGGTCGGCGGTGGTCTCCACGCTCGTGGCCGTCGGCGCCAGCACCCGTGCGACCTGCTCCGCCTCGATGGCCGCCCCCGCCCCGTCGCACTGCACCAGCAGCAGCGCCGACCCGCGCTCGCCCAACGCCGGATCGACGGCCCGCAGCACCGGCCCGTCGAGCAGCTCCGCGAGCGCCGGCACGACTCCGGCCCGCCCGATCGCGTACGACGCCTCGGCCGCCGCGTCGAACGAGTCGAAGTAGGCGGCCAGTGTCGCGGTCGCCACCGGCACCGGACGCAGCCGCAGCGTCGCCGAGGTGATGACGGCGAGGGTGCCCTCGGAGCCGGTCAGTAGCGCGGTGAGGTCGTAACCGGTGACCCCCTTGACGGTACGGCGGCCGGTCGTGACCACCGTCCCGTCGGCGAGGACGGCCTCCAGACCGAGCACGCTGTCGCGCGTCACCCCGTACTTCGCGCACCGCAGTCCGCCCGCGTTGGTCGCGATGTTCCCGCCGATCGTGGAGATCGCCGCACTCGCCGGATCGGGCGCGTACCGCAGGCCGTGCTCACCCGCGGCCCGGTCCAACTCGGCGGTGATCACGCCCGGTTCGACCACCGCGAGCTGGTCGTCGGCCGACAGTTCGAGGATGCGGTTCATGCCGGACAGGTCCAGCACGAGCACACCCTCACCGGCCGACGCCCCGCCCGACAGACCGGTGCCCGCACCACGCGGCACCACCGGCACCCGCAGCGCGTTCGCGTGCCGGAGGGTGACGGTCACGTCCTCGGTGCGCCGCGCGTGCACCACGGCGAGCGGGACGCCGTCCGGCCGGGTGCCCGAACGGTCCGTGGTGTGCGCGGCCAACGTGCGCGGGTCCGTGGCCAGTTGGTCGGGCGGCAGATCCCGGGCGAGCAGACCGAGCAGCCGGGCGGCGGCGGTGGGGGTGGTGGGGGGAGCTGTGGTCACCGGTTCCGTACCTTCACTGTGCGTGCCGACATGGGGTCCGTCATCAGGCGAGTTACGGGTTCAACGCCTTCGTTCCGATCGCGAGCAGGGAGATGTCCTCCTGGGGTGCGTGCACGGGCGCGCACTGGATGTCCCGGAAGTGCCGCTCCAGCGGATTGCCCCGCGCGAGCCCGGGATTGCCGAGCAGCCGTACGGCCAGCTCCACCGCCCGCACGCCGTGCCGGTCGGCCAACACACGTGCCCCCAGCGCCTGTTCGGGGGTGTACGAGGAGTCGCCGGAGTCCACCCGGGCGGCCCCGTCGAACACCAGGTGCTCGGCGGCGGCGAGCAGTACCTCGATCTCCCCGGCGGTCCTGCGGAAGCGTTCCGTGCGGGCCACCGGATGACCGAGGTTGGCGGGCACGCGCGCGTGGGCGAACGTGTGGAAGAAGGACTGGGCCGCCCGTGCCACCCCCAAGTAGAGGGCTGCGAGGGGGAGATGGAGAGCGGCGCCCGCCCGGTTGTCCTGCTCGGCCGACGCACCGTGTGGGCCGATGCCGATGACGTGCTCGTACGGGATCTCCACGTCCCGGAACGTCACGTCGTGGCTGCCGCTGGCCCGCAGCCCCAACTGGTCCCAGCGGCCGGTGATTTCGATGCCGGGGGAGCCGCCGGGCACCAGGAAGGTGCCGACGCGCGGCTCCGGTTCGTCGGTGGTGGCCCACACCAGGAACCAGTCCAGGCCCTCCGCGCCGGTCACGAAGCGCTTGGTGCCGCTCAGCGACCAGCCGTCCGAGGTGCGCCGGGCGAGCGTCGAAGGGAGGCCGCCGCGCGCGGGGGAGCCCAACTCCGGCTCCACGCGCGCGTGGTTGACGAGCACCGGCCGCTCGAAGGACTCCTTGACGATCCGCGCGTACAACTCCTCGGGCCAGTGCGGCTGTACGGCCTGCCGGGCGTGCGTGTTGAGGGTCATCGCCGCGATCAGGGCGACGGACGGGTCGCCCTGGCCGATCCGGTGGAGGATGCGCGCGCTCTCCTCGACGCGCGCGCCCCGGCCGCCGTAGGACTCGCCGATGGTCGCGGTGAGGAGTCCGGCCTCGTGGGCGATGCGGAGGGAGTCGGCGGGGAAGGCGCCCGACTGGTCGTAGCCGGCGGCCAGTTCGGCGATGCGGGCGGTCACAGGGCCTTCTTCAGGTCGGAGTTGAGTGCGGTGGTCCAGAAGGACTTCACGTCCAAGTGCTTCTTGAGCGCGCCGAGTTCGGTGAAGGCGTCGGCCACCTTCTGCTGGGAGGCGATCGTGTCGGCGCCGACCGTCCGGGCCTGCGTGGGCCGTTGCTTCTGCGCGGCGACCAGGTCCGACTTGGCCTGCGCCACGGGCTGGTGGGTGGCCTCGGCGGTGACCTTCGCGAAGCCGTCCTCGTGGCCGTCGCGGACGTAGGCGTAGGCCTTGGAGATCCGGGCGATCAGGTCGGCCGCGGCGGCTCGTTGGGCGGGGCTCTTCAGGACGCTGTCGCGGGCGGACCAGAGGAAGTTGCCGGAGAGGATGTCCGCCCCGGAGCCGACCGTCGTCGCGCCCTGCTGGTGGGCGGTGATGACCGACGTGCCGTAGGAGGCGAAGGCGTCGATGGAGCCGCCGTTCAGGGCCGCGAGGCCGTCGTTGGGGAGCAGTGGCTTGGCGTCGATGTCGGACCACGTCAACCCGGCCCGCTTCAGCAGCTCGTAGAGGAAGTAGTGGGCGGTGGTGTTCTGGACGTAGCCGACCTTCTTGCCCTTCAGGCCGGCGATGTCGGTCACCTTGGAGCCCTTGGGGACGATGACTTCCTGGTTGAGGGTGGTGCCGCGCTGGACGGCGACGACCTTGAAGTTGGGCTTGCCGTCGGCGGCCGAGAAGATGGGCGGGATCTCGCTGGAGGAGGCCAGGTCCAGTGCTCCGGCGCGCATGGCCTGGAGTTGCAGGTCGCCGCCCTGAAAGAGATTCCACTTCACTTTGTAGGGGGTGTCGTCGAGGTGGGCGTACTTGAGGACGGCCTCGCTGACCTTCCAGCCGGTGTCGCCGACCTTGAGGGTCACGGAGGAGACGTCGGACGAGGAGTCGGCGCTCGCGTCGCCTCCGCAGGCGGCGGCGAACGGGAGCAGCAGAGCGAGGGCGGCGGCGGACGCGCGCAGGGAACGGCGGAACAACACGGAGTCTCCATAGGGGAGTTCGCAATCAGGAAAGGGAAGTGGTTCAGGCGGCCTGTGAGGTCGTCGCCCGGTGGGCGAGCTCCTGGCGGACCAGGGGCAGCACGTGCCGGGCGTAGTCGATCGCGTCGTTGAGCGGGTCGTAGCCGCGGATCGACAGCAGGTCGCAGCCGATGTCGACGTAGTCGAGGAGGGCCTGCGCGACCGTCTCGGGCGTGCCCACAAGGGCAGTTGACGCGCCGGCCGCATTCGTGGCGACGGCGGGGGCGGTCCACAGGCAGCGGTCCTGGACCTCGCCGCGCTCGGCGATGTCGAGGAGACGCTGGGAGCCGACGTTCGCGGGGCGGCCTGTGGTGCGGTAGTGGCGGAGCAACTCGGTGTTCTTCGCCTGGTCCTTGAGGACACCGAGGGTGCGGTGGGCCTTCTCCCAGGCGAGTTCCTCGGTGGGCGCGATGATCGGGCGGAACGACACCCAGATACGGGGATGCGGGCGCCCGGCGGCATCCGCGACCGCGTTGACGGCGGCGATCTGCTCGGCCGTCTCCTTGAGCGGCTCGCCCCACAGACCGAAGATGTCACCCTGCTGCCCGCCCACCCGGTACGCGTCCTGGGACGAGCCGCCGACGGAGATCGGGACGAGCCCGTTCACCGGCTTCACGTCGGAGTAGTAGCCCTCGAAGGTGAAGTACTTGCCCTCGTGCGAGACGGGACCGTCGGCCTCCCACACCTTGCGCAGGATCTGGATGTACTCGTCCGAACGCTCGTACCGCTCGGCCTTGTTGAGGTAGTCGCCCTCCCGGCGCTGCTCCTCGTCGCTGCCGCCGGAGATGATGTGCAGCGTCAGCCGGCCGTTGCTGATCTGATCCAGCGTGGCCAGGGCGCGGGCCGCGTGCGTCGGGAAGATGACGCCGGGCCGGTGCGCGAGGATCGGGCGGATGCGCTCGGTGTGGGTGGCGACGAACTGGGCGATCTGGAAGGCGTCGGGCGAGGCCGAGTGGTAGGCGACCAGGGTGTGGTCGAAGCCGCCGTCGTCGAGCGCTCGGGCGTACTTGCGGAGGTGGTCGACGTCGAGGCCGGTACGGCTCGACGCGGCGGGACCCGAGGCCCCGGAGTCGGTGTGGACGGCACTGATGAACTCGACAGGCATGAGCGAACTCCTAAACAGGAAAGGTCACTTGAGCAGGGAGGTGTCCGCGGACTTGGCCACGTCCACGTTCGGGTCGAGGACCCCGATGCTGTTCATGAGGTCGGCGACCTGCTGGACGGTCGTGTTGACGTCCGAGGTGATCGGCAGCACCTGGCTGTACGCGGCGGAGGCGAGCGTCTTCGCCACCGTGGCGTCGGCGCCGTTGCGCTGCTCGATGGCCTTCGCGTACGCGTCCTGGTGGGTGCTGGTCCACTTCAGCGCCGTGCTCAGCCGCTGGAGGAAGTCCGAAAGGGCGGTCTTCTTCGCCGAGTTGGCGAGGGCCTTCTCGGAGGCGTTGATGAAGCCGTAGCCGCTGACCCGGCCGTCCGCGCCGTCGATGAGGAGCTTGCCGCCCTGCTCCAGGCCGACCGCCTGGTAGACGCCGAACGTCGCCCAGATCTTGACCTTGCCGGAGGCGAAGGCGGCCTGCGCGTCGGTCGGCAGCAGGTACTGCACCTTGACGTCCTTGTAGTTGAGCCCGTTCTGCTTGAGGACGTTGGCGAGCAGGTACTCCGAGATGCTGCCCTTCGCCGAGGACACCACGACCTTCTGGCCCTTGAGGTCCTTCACGCTGTCGATGCCGGAGTCCTTGCGGACGACGATCCCGACGTGCGTGCCGTCGTTCTTGAGGGCGGCGATGTTCTTGATCTTGACACCGCCGCTGAGCGCCTGGAGCGCGGGCAGGTCGGCCGAGTACCCGGTGTCGGCGGCGTCCGCCTGCACGGCCTGGTAGAGCGGGGCCGCACCCTGGAACTCGGCCCATTTCACCTTGTACTTGGCGCCCTTGAGCGCGTCGGAGGCGGCGATGATCGTCTGGAGGGTCTTGGCCTGGTCGCCGATGGTGAGGGTGACCTGCCCGCCGGCGGAGGTGTCCGCCGAGGAGTCGGCGCCGCAGGCGCTCAGCGCCAGCAGGGAGGTCATGCTCAGGGTGGCGGCGGCGATTCTGCGGATCACGTGGGGGTTCCTTCCAAAGTGCGGGTCACGCCGAGCCAGTTCAGGAGGCGGGCGCGCAGGGTCACGAACTCGGGGGCGGTCAGATCACGGGGGCGGGGCAGGTCGACGGTCACCTCGTGGGCGATACGGCCCTCGTCCATCACCAGGACGCGGTCGGCGAGCAGCAGCGCCTCCTCCACGTCATGGGTGACCAGGAGGATCGCGCACCCGTGCAGCCGCCACAGCTCGGCGACCAGCGCCTGCACCTTGCCCCGGGTCAGCGCGTCGAGGGCGCCGAACGGCTCGTCCAGCAGCAGGAGTTCGGGCTCACGGACCAGGGCGCGGGCGAGCGAGACGCGCTGGGCCTGACCGCCGGAGAGCGTCTTGGGCCAGACGGTCGCGCGCTCCGCGATGCCGACCTCGTCGAGCGCCTTGAGCGCGAGCGCCCGGTCGGGTCGCCCAGGCAGCCCGAGCACGACGTTGCGCCACACCTTCAACCACGGGAGCAGCCGCGGCGACTGGAAGGCCGCGCTGCGCCGCGCGGGCACCGTCACCTCGCCGCCGATCTCGTCATCCAGCCCGGCGAGAATCCGCAGCAGCGTCGACTTGCCGCAGCCGCTGTGCCCGAGCAGGGCCACGAACTCGCCCTCACGGATGTCCAGATCGAGCTCGTGCAGCACGGTGTTGCCGTCGAAGGCCCGTGAAAGCCCCCGTATTTCCACGGAGTTGGCCATGTCTACGCCTCACCCTCGAAGTTGGCCCGCCAGGTCAGCAGCCGACGCGACAGGATCCGTACGGCGAAGTCGCAGGCCAGCCCGAGCAGCGCGTACACGACGAGGCACAGCACGATGACGTCCGTACGGAAGTACTGCTGGGCGTTGCTCATCAGATAGCCGAGCCCCGCGTCCGCGTTGACCTGCTCGGCGAAGACCAGCGCCAGCCAGGCCGTGGACAGCGCGTACCGCAGGCCCACGAGTGCCCCGGGCAGCGCGCTCGGCAGGATCACGTACTTGATCAGCCCGAACCGGCCGAGCCCCATCATCCGTGCGGCCTCGACGAGTTGGGCGTCGGTGGAGCGGATGCCGCCGTAGATGTTGAAGTACAGCGGATACGTCACCCCGAGCGCCACCAGGGCGATCTTCGGGGTCTCCTCGATGCCGAACCAGACGATGAACAGCGGGATCAGCCCCACCCAGGGGATCGCCCGGAACATGCCCATCGAGGAGTCGATGACGTCCTCACCGAGCCGGAACAGCCCGGCCACCAGCGACAGGACCAGGGCGACGGTCGCGCCGATGAGGAAGCCGATGGCGGCACGGCGGCCCGACGCGGCGATGGCGCTGGGCAGTTCGCCGTTCTTCGTCAGGTCCACCGCCTGGCGGATGACGTCGACGGGGGAGGCCAGCACGGACTCGGGGAGCACCCCGGTGGCGGAGGTCAGGAACCAGAGGAGGACCAGGCCGACGGGTCCGGCGGCCCGGCGCACCGAACGGGGTACGGTGAAACGGCGGTTGACCTTCGTGGTCCCGCGGATGGTGACCCGGGTGGACGGCGCGGGCACGACTTCCTTCTGCTGCGGCAGCACCGCCGCGTCCAGTGGTTTCGTCGTCATGGCCGGTCTCCCGTCGCCGCCGGGCGCGCGGGATCGGCGGACCAGGCGGACCAGGAACCGGGGAACAGTGTCGCCTCGAACCCGGCGATCTCCAGCGCCGCGATCTGATGGGCGGCGGTGACCCCGGACCCGCAGTACACGCCGATGCGCGCCGCGTCCCCGGCCCCCCGCTCCTCGAACCGCTTGCGCAGCAACTCCGGTGCCAGGAAGGTCCCGTCCGCCGCCAGGTTCTCCCCGGTCGGCGCGGACACGGCTCCCGGGATGTGTCCGGCACGCGGATCCACGGGCTCGACCTCACCCCGGTAGCGCTCACCGGCACGGGCGTCCAACAGCAGCCCGGTTACGGCGAGTTCGGCGGCCCCGTCGGCATCGGTGATGGGCAGCGCACCCGCGCGGAGCACGACATCACCCGGCGCCGGATCGGCGGGAATCCCGGACTCCAGCGGCAGCCCCGCCGCCCGCCAGGCGCCCAACGCCCCGTCCAGCAGGGTCACTTCGGTGACGCCCGCGTGCCGCAGCAGCCACCAGGCGCGGGCAGCGGCCGTGTTGCCCAGGTCGTCGTAGACGACGACGGACCGGCCGTCTCCGATGCCCCAACGACGGGCGGATTCCTGGAGTTCGGTGAGGTCGGGGAGCGGATGCCGGCCGCCCTCCGGGCTCGCGGGCGCGGCCAACTCCGTGTCCAGGTCGACGTAGACCGCGCCCGGGATGTGACCGTCCGCGTAGTGGTCGCGGCCGTGCGGATCGCCCAGCGCCCAGCGGACGTCGAGCAGCACAGGCGGCCGCTCGGAGCCGAGGAGTTCGGCCAGCTCGGGGACCGTGGTCGTCACGCGGCTGCTCATGTCAACACCTCGGCGATCAGGGGCAGTTCGCGAACTTCGGAGGTCGCCGATGCCTCGGGGGCCAGCCGGAGCCGTTCGAGGAACAGGACGACCGTGGCGGCGGCGGTGCGGTGCAGGGCGTCGTTGAGGACGTCGTGCCGGCCGCCGTGGAAGACCACGGTGTGCATGCCCGGGTGACCGTCGTAGACGCTCAGCGCCCGGTCGAGCGGGCTGATCGCGTCGTCCTTGCCGTGCAGGGCCAGGACCGGGACGCGCACCAGGTCGAGGCGCGGTTCGGGCAGGTCGGGGGTCTCACCGATGGCACCGCGCCGAAAGTCGGGGTCGTTGGTGAGCCGCCCCTGATGGGTGGGGCAGGCGGTGCGCGCCGTGGCCTCCTCCTCCCAACTCCCCGCTGTCCAGGCGCCGGTGGGCAGCCCGGCCAGGATCAGCGCGTCGACGCCCGCGGTCTGCTCGGCGGCGAGCCGAAGGGCGTAGCGCGCGCCCGTGTCGGAACCGACCAGCACCTTCGGGCCGGGCAGCGACTCGTCGGCGAGCAGCTTGGCGGCCTGCTCCAGTACGGCGGGGTCGGCGGTCGGGTCGCCGAGGGCACGGACGCGGTAGGCGTCGAAGCCGAGCCGGCGGCCGAACCGCTCGTAGACACCGCCGTGTTCGCCCCGCCCGGCCAGCACGATCAACGTGCCGCGCGCGGCGAGGCCTTCGGGTTCGTCCCAGGAGGAGAGGGCGGAAGAGGGCATGGGGTGACAACTCCCAACGAGGGGAAAGGGGAGGGGAATTGAGCAAGGGGGAATTGGCGAACAGGCCGGAGCAGCCGTCACGTGTCAGTGCGCAGGGCGGACGTGATCAGCGAGAACTCGGGAAGGGTGCCGCGGAAAGGCGGTGGGTCAACGACAGCGCGCGCTGCACGCCACGCCGAAGTCAATGACTCGGCGCTGCGTCAGAAGGGCAGCGAAAGCGGTCGTGTGCAGCATGCGCCCATCATGACCGGCCGCGACCGATCGCGTCCAACGATGATTCCGCATCGAAATCGATCAGTTATCGCGATCGATGCGGATCGAGACGTGGAACGGCTACCGTCACCGGCATGCCCCAACCTGTCCTCGACATCGTGGCCCTGCGCAGCCTGACCGCGATCGCCGACTGCGGCGGCTTCCACCGGGCGGCCCGGGCCCTCGCCCTGAGCCAGTCCGCGGTCAGCCAGCATGTGCGCAGGCTGGAGAAGACGCTGGGCCGGCCGATCGTCGAGCGGGACGGGCGCGGCACCCGGTTCACCCCCGAGGGGCGACTGCTCCTGGAACAGGCCCGCCGCATCCTCGCCGTGCACGACGAGGCTGTACGCACGCTGCTGGATGTGGACGGCGACACCGTCACCATCGGCTCCACCGAACACGCGGCCGACCAGTTCCTGCCACGGCTGACCGCGGCCGTCCAGGAGGTGCGGCCCGGCTGCCGGGTCCGCTTCCGCATCGACCGCTCGGCCCGCCTCGTCGAGGCGGTGGAACGCGGCAGTGTCGACGTCGCGGTGTACGTCACCGAGGCCGCCGCCACCGAGGGCACACCGGTCGGCGGCCTCCCGCTCACCTGGCACGCCACGCCCGGCTGGCAGCCACCGGCCGCGCCCGCGCCCGTCCCGCTGGTCGCCATCGAGGACCCGTGCGCGATCCGCCGCCGCGCGATCTCCACCCTCGCCGCGCACGGCGTCCCCGCGGCGGTGGTCGGCGACGCGGGCTATCTCGCCGGGGTCCTCGACATCGCCCGCACCGGACAAGGCGTCGCGCTGCTCGCCGCGTTCGGCACGTCTCCGGACGGCCTGGCCCCCTACGACGGGCTGCCCTCCGTCACCCCGATCCCCATGAGCGCACTCGCCCGCCCCGGCGCCGACCCGGCGACGGTCGAGGCGGCCTTCGCGGCCGTACGGGATCTGCTGCGCTGAGCTGTCGGGGAGGCGATCAGCCCTGGGTGTCGTCGTCCAACATCCGTACCAGGACGCCCCGTTGGAGAGGGAGCACCTCCGCGTGCAGGTCGCGGCCCTTGCGTGTCAGAGCGACCCACACCCCGCGTCGGTCCTCGACGCACACGGAGCGTTCCACGAGGCCGTCCTTCTCCAGCCGTCCGATGAGGCGGGAGAGGGCGCTCTGGCTGAGGTGGACCCGGCCGACCAGGTTCTGCACCCGGCAGTGGTCGCCCTCCTCGGGCGCTTCGGACGCGAGCATGTCGATCACCTCGAAGTCGCTCGCGCCCAGGCCGTGCGGGTGCAGTACGCGGTCGATCTCGCACATTGTCCGCGCGTGCACGGAGAGAATGTCCCGCCACTGTTCCTCTAGCTGCCGGGCGCCGGCCGTCTTGACTGCCATACCCGCACGGTAACACTGATCCGGTCATTTATTGAGTGCGCAACTAGTGCATGTGCAAGTAGCGGGCCCGGGTGTGACGGCCGGTACGGCATCGGCGTCAGGCGGCCGGATTCTGCGTGAGCCCGACGAAGTTCCCGTCCGCGTCCTTCACGAACGCGATGAGCTTGCCGCCGCCGACGTCCTGGACGTCCTGCACCAGCTCGGCCCCCGCCTCCACCATGGCCGCGAGCCGTGTCCGAATGTCGTCCACGGTCCAGTACGGCACCGGTCCGGTCATGCCCTTCGCGTGCCCATTCGGGTCGAGACCGACGTCCTGCCCGGCGGCCTTGTAGCCGACGTAGTACGGCTCGTCCGCGTACGGCTCGACCCCCAGCAGTGCGCCGAACAGGGCCTTCGTGGCGTCGAGGTCCTTGACGGGGTAGATGATCGTGTTCAGTCCTTCGGTCATGGCGAGCTCCTCCGAGAAGCGTGGTCCGGCGGATTTCGCCGGTGAATTCAGGCTAGGGCGGGGGAGAGGTGAGGGCTTCTTCAATCCTGACCGGATGGCGCCGTCGAACTCGGCATCGGAAGTGGAAGCGCGGCCTCCCGCCGCTGTGGGCGGCTGTCGGCATACCGACACGGCGGGCCACGTGCGTCCCCCCTACAACCATCCGCCCCGGAGGAGGGTCCAACTCCCGCCCGGTGCTTCTCATTTGCCGGGCTCTCTGCTGTCTCAACTGGGGGATGTCATGAGTTCAGTCTCCGTAGGGCGTCTACTGCGTCGCGGAGCTTGTGCCGGGGCCGTGGGGGCGCTGGTCCTCTCCGGTCTCGGAAGCGGGGCCGCCTTCGCCGACGACGAACCGCAGACCGACCAACTGTGGATCCAGGCGCCGTACGACCAGACGGTGACCGTCGCTCCGGACGGCGGCACTGCGCAGTACCGGACGCTGGCGCTCGGCCTGTACCACGACAACGACAACTTCACGGTGACGGACGGACACCTGACCGTCGACATCTCCGGGCTCGCCGGGGTCGCCGAGGTGGTCTGGCCCGACACCTGCACGCCGAACGGCGCGGGCACCGTCGCGGTGTGCGACACCGGGGACGTGCCCACGGGCTACAGCGCCGAGGTGCAGCTCAAGGTGCGGGCCGTCGCCGGCGCCGCCCTGGGAGCGCGGGGCACGATCGAGTACTCCGCCGAGGCCACCGGCGGCCCCGACGGCACTCTCACCGCTCCGGAGGGCTACGAGACCCCCGTCACCGTCCGCTCCGGCCCGGACCTCGGCACCGCCGCCCCGCAGGACACGACCGGCGTCGCACCCGGCACCGACCTCACCGTGCCGTTCGCCGTCACCAACACCGGCAACGAGACCGCCCGCGGCTTCACCGTGCAGATGTACGCGACGTACGGCCTCGACGTCGTCACCCGCTACCCGCAGTGCACCTACACCGAGCCGGACGCCGGCGGCACATACATGCCCATGACGCACGCGACCTGCACCTTCGACACCGACATCGCACCCGGCGCCACCGTGGAACTGCCCGCGCCGCTGCGGCTCACCGTCAACGACCACGCGCTCTTCGACCGGTTCGACTACGACGTCGAGCCCGTCGACGGCATCACCGACCTCGACAGCTCGGACAACGGCCGCGCCTGGAGCATCGAGGCCGACAACACCGCCGACTTCGCCGCGCACGGCACCGAGGTGAGCGGCGCGGCCGGCGACACCGTCACCACCGCCATCCGATTCACCAACGACGGCCCGGCCTGGGTCGCCAACGCCGGCTCCGGCGACCCGGTCGCCGTGGTCGACTACTACCTCCCCGAGGGCACCACCGCCACGACCGTGCCCGAACACTGCAGCGGTGCCCATTCGCCGGGCGACGACTCGACCATCGGCCACTTCGCCTGCTCCCTGCCGATCTGGGTCAAGTCCGGCACGGACGTCAGCTTCCCGTTCCAGCTGCGCATCAACCGGGTCGTTCCCGACGCGACCGGCCACGTCATCGTCCATGCCCACGCCGACAAGCCCACCGTCTTCGACCCGAACAGCGCGAACAACACGGCCGACGTGATCCTCAACCCGACCGCCTGACCGCGAGGAGGGGAGGGGGCGCGTCTGCGGATCGCCCCCTCAACTCCCCCCGAGAGCCCGCCCGTTCACGTCGACTCCCGCTTCACCAACTCCGTCGGCAGTATCACCGCCGCCGTGTCCTCGCCCCCGATCTGCGCCAGCAGCACCCGCACCATCTCCGCGCTGATCCGGTCGAACGGCTGCCGCATCGTGGTGAGCTCGGGGCTGGACGCGAGCGCGGCGGGCGAGTCGTCGAAACCGCCGACCGCCACGTCCTCCGGTACGTGCCGCCCGGCCCGCTCCAATGTGGTGAGCACGCCCCGCGCCATCAGGTCGGAGGCGACGAACACGGCGTCCAGGTCCGGGACTTGGGCGAGCAGCCGCTCGGCACCCTTCTCGCCGCTGAGCCGGCTGTAGTCGCCGGAGACGACGAGACGGTCGTCCACCTCGATGCCCGCCTCGGCGAGCACCTCCTTGTAACCGGCGAGGCGCTCGACACCGCCCGGGGTGTCCAGCGGCCCGGTGACCGTGCCGATGCGGCGGCGGCCCAGGGAGAGCAGATGCCGGGTCATGTCACGGGCGCCTTCCCGGTCGTCGGCGGCGACATAGCTGATCTTGGAACCGAGCCCGATCGGCTTGCCGCACGCGACCAGCGGCACGCCCGCCTCGCTCAGCTCCTCCGCCACCGGGTTCCCGGAGTGACTGGAGACCAGCAGTACCCCGTCGACGTGCCCGGAGGTGATGTACCGCGTGATGCGCCGCCGCTCGTCCTCGGTGCCGGCCAGCATCAGCAGCAGCGGGATGTCGTGCGCGGCCAGTGCCTGCGTGCAGCCGCGCAGCAGAATGTTGAAGTTCGGGTCCTCGAAAAACTTCTCCTGCGGTTCCGTCAGCAGGAAGCCAACGGAGTCCGAGCGCCCGGTGATCAGTGACCGGGCGTGCCGGTTCACGACGTAACCCGTCCTGCGGATGGCCGCGTTGACGGCCTCCTGCGCGGCCGGGCTCACATAGTGCCCGCCGTTGAGGACACGCGACACCGTGCCCCGCGAGACGCCCGCCTCGCGCGCCACGTCATGGATCGTCGGTGGTCTGCGCCGACCCCCCGTATTGGTCATGGTCAAGACTCTACGGCTCCCGGGCGCGGGGCCAGAAGCGCCGGTATGGGAGCGTTCACAGCAGAGAAACGTCAAGGACACTTGTCAGCGGTCGCGGGCGTGCGGTTATGTTGGGGTCGCGCCCCAGGGCGTGCTGTGTGCACGTTCCCAAATGATCGACTACGGGAGAGATCCATGCCGGAGACCACACCCAGGGGCCTCACCAGCCTCGCCTTCGGTGGGGACTACAACCCCGAGCAGTGGCCGGAGAGCGTCTGGCCGGAGGACGTCCGGCTGATGCGGGAGGCCGGCGTCACCATGGTGAGCGTCGGGATCTTCTCCTGGGCACTGCTGGAACCCGAGCAGGGTGTGTACGACTTCGGCTGGCTCGACCGCCTCCTCGACCTCCTGCACGAGCACGGCATCCGCGCCGACCTCGGTACGCCCACGGTCGCCCCGCCCGCCTGGTTCTACCGCGCCCACCCCGAGGCCCTGCCCGTCACCGCGGACGGCACCCGTTACGAGTTCGGCTCACGCGGCGCGATCTGTCACAGCAACGCCGACTACCGTGCCGCCGCCGCGACCATCACCACCCAACTCGCCGAGCGCTACGGCGACCACCCCGCCCTCGCGATGTGGCACGTCTTCAACGAGTACGGCGTCCCCGTCTCCGCCTGTTACTGCGACTCCTGTGCCGCCCACTTCCGCCGCTGGCTGACCAAGACGTACAAGACCGTCGACGGCGTCAACGAGGCCTGGGGCACGGCCTTTTGGGGCCAGCGCTATGGAGACCTCGACCAGATCAACCCGCCGCGGCTCACCCCGACCGCCGTCAACCCGGCCCAGGCGCTGGACTATTCGCGGTTCGCCGACGCCACGATGCGCGAGAACTTCGTCGCCGAACGCGACATCCTGCACCGCCTCGCGCCCGGCGTCCCGGTCACCACCAACTTCATGACCGCCCTCAGCCAGTGCGAGTCCGTCGACTACTGGGCCTGGGGCCGCGAGGTCGACCTCGTCACCAACGACCACTACCTGATCACCGACGGCCGCCGTACCCACGTCAACCTCGCGATGGCCGCAGACCTCACCCGCTCCGTCGCGGGCGGCGCCCCCTGGCTGCTCCTCGAACACTCCACCTCGGGCGTCAACTGGCAGCCCCGCAACCCCGCCAAGGCCCCCGGCCAGATGGCCCGCAACGCCCTTTCCCACGTGGCACGCGGCTCGGACGGCGCGATGTTCTTCCAGTGGCGGCAGTCCCGGCGCGGCGCCGAGAAGTTCCACTCCGCGATGCTCCCGCACGGCGGCACGGAGACCCGCGTCTGGCGCGAGGTCGTCGAACTCGGCGCGTCCGTCGAGGAGTTGAGCCAGATACGCGGCACGCGCACGCAGGCCGACGTGGCCGTCGTATGGGACTGGCAGTCGTGGTGGGCGCAGAAACTGGAGTGGCGCCCCAGCGAGGACCACGATGCTCGCGAGCGCGCCGACGCCTTCTACGAGGCCCTCTACGACCGCCACCTCACGGTCGACTTCGCGCACCCGGAAGCCGACTTGTCGGCCTATCCCCTTGTCGTCGTACCGGCGCTGTATCTGATGACGGAGGCGGCCGGCCGCAACCTGGAGCGGTACGTCGAGAACGGCGGCACCCTCGTCGTCTCCTACTTCTCCGGCATCGTCGACGAGCACGACGCCGTCCACGAGGGCGCCTACCCCGGCGCGCTGCGGGACGTACTCGGCCTGACGGTGGAGGAGTTCTCGCCGCTCCTGGCGGGCCAACAGGTGCGGATCATCGGACCCGACGGCTCGGAACTCACCGGTGACGTCTGGACCGAGTTCGTCGTTCCGAACGGCGCCGAGACCGTGTGGACGTACGCCGAGGGCCTCACCGCCGACCACCCGGCCGTCACCCGGCACCGCCTCGGCGAGGGCACCGCCTGGTACGTGTCGACCCGGCTCGACGCCCACGGCCTGGACGCCCTGCTCGGCTGGGCGACCGAGGACGCCCGGATCGCCCCGCGCGCCGACCTGCCGTACGACGTCGAAGTCGTACGCCGGGAAGGGGAGTTGGGCAGCTTCCTCTTCGCGATCAACCACAGCGCCTCGGACGTCAAGGTGCCGCTCGGCACCGACGGCACCGAGCTGCTGACCGGCGAACGCGCCGCGGGCGGTCTCGCGGTCCCCGCCGGAGCCGTGCGGGTCGTACGACTCGACGGCTGAGCCCGAACTCCCCTCCGCCCGCGCGAGCCGCGAGCCGCGGGTGGAGGGGGACGTCCTCGTCCGGCGCGCGTACGTTCTTGTTCGGCTGCGACGGTGCAGTTCGGCCAACACCGTTTCCGGAAGCCGGAGTTCGTTCCCGGCGGTCCCGCCCGTTGCCCCACGCCCCAGCGGCGACGGCCGTGTCGAACAGGAACGGTCGGTCCCGGACAAGGGGCACCGAGTCCGGGACGCGGCGGGCCGGGCTGCGGGAGAGTGGGAGCACGCGGCAAGCGGCGCGCAGGACGGAGGGTCACGAGATGCTGAGGACTCCGGCAGGTCAGCGACGGTTGGACATCCTGGAGTGGCTGAGAGATCCGGCCGTCCACTTCCCGGAGCATCGGTTCGTCCCCGAGACCGGTGTCACCTCGGAGGCCGTGGCCGCCAAGCTGGGCGTGTCCCGCCAGGTCGCCGACACCCACCTCGAACTCCTCGCGGGCATGGGCCTGTTGCGGGTGCGGCGGATCCGGCTGCGCACCTACTACCGGCGCGACGAGGTCCGTATCGCCGAGGTGGCCCGGATGTTCGAGAAGGGCTGGTAGACCCGGCCCCGCCTCGGCTCCCGGCGGACCTCACACCTTGTCCTGCCGGGAACGCGTCGGCGGTTCCTCCTGCTCGGCGTCCGTACCCTTCGGAGTCTCCGGCTCCGTGCGGAACGCCGCCTCCGGGTCCCCGAACCGCTCGCACAGCAGCCTGCCGACCAGCGCGCCGCCGTAGAGCACGAAGCCCACGCCGACCAGCCAGGACTCCACCACCAGGACCGTGCCGACCGGGCCGTAGCTGACCGCGTTGGTGACCAGGAGCGGGGTGAACACCAGGTACGAGAACCAGCGCAGGCCGACCAGGCCCGCCATCGTGGCGAGCGCGCCCGGGAGCAGATAGCGCCACGGGATCTGGCGGTTGAGCAGGAAGTGCGGGCCCCACCAGAAGAACAGCAGGCCGGCCGCCATGCTGAGCAGGATGCGGGGCGTGCCCTCCAAAACGTTGCGGGTCTGCACCTGCGCGTACAGATAGCCCATCAGCATGACCAGCCAGATCAGTTGGCGCCGCCAGACGCGATGCCACGGGGCGTCGGTCGGGCGCCACACGTGCTCGTAGCCGCTCTGCACGCTCGACGCGAAGGACAGGCCGAACAGCGCGAGCAGCGCCACGCTCCACGCGCTGGTGGCGCCGATGACCTTGCGGGGCGGGGTGAACACGTCGGTGAGCGCGCGGGCCGAGCGGCCGGACAGGTCCATGCCGTCCACCAGCCACAGCGCGAACCCGCCGTGCCCGATCGGATCGGCCGCGGCCACCACGATCAGCAGGGGTGCGAGGGTGACCAGGGCCAGCGTCGCGAACCCCATCGCCCGGTGCAGCAGCTCCAACTCCCGCCCGCGCCGGTTGAGTTCGGCCAGTCCCAGGCCCTGCCACAGCTCGCGCACCCGTCTCACCGGGGACGTCCCGCACGGTGGGTGGCCGTCCATGGCATGAGGGCCCCCTTCTCGCCGACCGGCAGCGGGATCCGGGTCACCGGCAATACGCTCGGCAAACGTGACCGAGCGCCGCGACGACCGGGAAGAACAGCAAGCGTACGCGCGCCGGACCGAACCGTGGAGGCTTTCGTGGACCGACCCCAGGCCCTGCTCGCCCGCCGTTACGTCGCGATCGGCGGCCGTGGCCCGGAGGACGTGGTGGCCGACGCCCGCGGCCGGGTGCTGACCGGCGTCGAGGACGGCCGCATCCTCCGCCTCGACGGACTGACCGACCCCGAGGCGGTCCGGGTGGAGACCCTCGCCGACACCGGCGGCAGGCCGCTCGGCCTCGAACTCCTCCCGGACGACGGCCTGGTGGTGTGCGACGCGGAACGCGGGCTGCTGCGCGTCGATTTGGCGGACGGAACCGTACGCGTCCTCGCCGACTCGGTGGCGGGGGAGCCGCTGCGGGGCGGCAGCAACGTGGTCGCGCTGTCGGACGGTAGTGCGTACTTCACTGTCTTCAGCCTCCGCTACTCGATCGATCAGTGGATCGGCGACATCGTCGAACACACTGGCACGGGACGGCTGTTGCGCCTCGCACCCGGCGCCGACAGTCCCGAAGTCCTCCTGGACGGACTTCAGTTCGCCAACGGGCTCGCCTCGAGCGCCGATGAGTCGTTCCTGGTCGTTGCGGAAACCGGCGCCCGCCGTCTGACCCGTTACTGGCTCACCGGACCGAAGGCGGGCCGCGGCGAGTGCTTCGTCGACGACCTCCCAGGAATGCCCGACAACCTCTGGCGCGGCGGCCCGGACGGGCCGATCTGGGTGGCGCTGGCCGGCCCGCGCGTCGCGCCGCTCGAACTCCTCCACCAGGCCTCACCCGCCGTACGGCAGGCCGCGGCCCGTGTCGCCGTGCACATGCCCTTCCGGCCCACCGGCACGATCGGAGCCATGGCATTCGACGACGACGGAGCCGTCGTCCATCACCTCGCCGCGCGCGGCTCGTCGTACCGGATGGCCACCAGCGTGTGCGAGGCCGCCGGGCACCTGGTGCTGGGCAGCGTGTGGGAGCGCGGGATCGCGCTGTGCGAGCCGCCCGTCCCGAAGTGACCCCGGCAGGCCCCCGGCGTTACCCTGATGCCCGGCCGCGATCACCTCTCGCGGCGCGGCGGTGGGGCCCGCCGTACCCGAACCGCGGCAGAGGTGCCGCCAACGGTCCCTACTTGTAGTGGCGTGTGCCCTCAGGGCCCCCGACGAGTAGGAGACGTACGACCATGTCAGCCCCCGAAGCCGAGAGTCTCCGCGCCCGGTCCCAGGCGCCGCGCCCGTCCGTCTGGCGTGGTCAGGGCCCCGTCGTCGCGGTGGTCGCGCTCGGCGGCGCGATCGGGGCCGTGGCCCGGTACGCGGCCTCGCTCCGGTGGCCCGCGCAGGGCGGCGGTTTCCCGTGGACGACCTTCGGGATCAACGTCGTCGGGTGCGCCGTGATAGGCGTGTTCATGGTGGTCGTCACCGATGTGTGGGCCGCGCACCGGCTGGTGCGGCCGTTCTTCGGCACCGGTGTGCTCGGCGGCTTCACCACCTTCTCGACGTACGCCGTCGACATCCAGAAACTGGTGGACGCGGGCCATCCCCGCACCGCGCTGGCCTATCTCGCCGCGACCCTGATCGCGGCGCTCGCGGCCGTGTGGCTCGGGGCGACGACGGCCCGTCGTGTCCTGAAGCGGAGGCAACGATGACCAGGCTGAACGGCGGTGCCCTGCGCGTGACCGTCTTCATCGGCGAGAACGACACCTGGCACCACAAGCCCCTCTATACGGAGATCGTGCACCGCGCGCACGCGGCCGGTCTCGCCGGTGCCAGCGTCTTCCGGGGCATCGAGGGCTTCGGCGCCTCCTCCCTGATCCACACCTCGCGGCTGCTGTCGCTGAGCGAGGACCTGCCGGTGGCGATCGTGATCGTGGACACCGAGGAGCGCGTACGGGCGTTCCTGCCGCAGCTCGACGAACTCGTCACCGAAGGGCTCGTGATCCTCGACGAGTGCGAGGTCATCCGGTATGCGGGCCGCGCGGACGACTCCGGCGCATCGGACCGGAAGGGTAAGAGGTCGTTGTGAACTGGGTGCTGGTCGTCGCGGGAGCCATGGTCGGCGCCCCGCTCCGCTATCTCACCGACCGCGCGGTGCAGACCCGGCACGACACCGTTTTCCCCTGGGGCACCTTCGCGGTGAACGTCTTCGGCTGTCTGATCCTCGGTGTGCTGACCGGTGCGGTGTCCGCCGGTGCGGCGGGTTCGCAGCTCCAACTCCTCGTCGGGACAGGGCTTTGCGGGGCCCTGACGACGTACTCGACCTTCTCGTACGAGACACTGCGGCTGACCGAGACAGGGGCGGGGCTCTACGCTGCCGCCAACGTCGTCGGCAGCGTGATGGCGGGCCTCGGTGCGGCATTTGCCGGGGTGTCGATCGCGGAGGCCCTGTGGACGTAAGGGCTCGGGCAGCTCCCGTGCCTGGGCAGGACCGTTCCCGGCGCTATTGTCTACAGCACTGTCGACCAACTCCCAAGAACTGGATCTCATGAGCGTCATCAGCGTCGGTCAGGCCGCCGTCCTCGGAGTCGTCGAGGGGGTGACCGAGTTCCTTCCGGTCTCCTCGACCGGCCATCTGAAGATCGTCGAGGGGCTGATGAACATCCCCGTGGACGACGATTCCGTCGTCGCGTTCTCGGCCGTCATCCAGGTCGGCGCCATCGCCGCCGTGCTCCTGTACTTCTTCAAGGACATCGTGCGGATCGTGGCCGCGTGGGGCCGTGGCCTGCGCAATCGCGAGGAGCGCTATCACCACGACTACAAGTTCGCCTGGTGGGTGATCTACGCGACGATCCCGATCGTGATCGTGGGCCTGGCCGCGAAGCCGCTCATCGACGGGCCGCTCGGTTCGCTGTGGGTGGTGGCCGCCTCGCTGATCGTCGGCAGTGGTGTCATGTGGGCGGCCGACCAGATGGGCCGGCACAAGCGCGGTGAGGGCGACGTCACGTTCAAGGACGCGATGCTGGTGGGCAGTTCACAGATCCTCGCGCTGCTCTTCCCCGGCTTCTCGCGCTCCGGCGCCACCATGTCCACCGGTCTCATCCTCGACCTGGACCGCGTCGCCGCGACCCGGCTCTCCTTCTTCCTCGGCATCCCCGCGCTGACCGGCGCCGGCATCTACGAGCTGAAGGACGCGCTGGGGGCGGGCGTGGGCGCGGCCCCGCTGGCCGTCGGCACGATCGTGTCCTTCGTGGTCGCCTACGCCTCCATCGCCTGGCTGCTGAAGTTCGTCGCGAAGCACTCCTTCAACGCGTTCGTGATCTACCGGATCATCATCGGCCTGCTGCTGTTCGGGCTGCTCGGCACGGGTGTGCTCAACAGCTGACGGTCACTGGCACCGCACGGACGATCATCACAGCGGGCGTGAAGCCGGATTTTCAGGCTTCGCGCCCGCTGTATTTTTCTTTTCCGATCGCTTGACAGCACTGTCCCGTCACCCGCAGGATCACGTCCGTGAACCTGTCAGACAGCCAGACAGGTGGAGTCGGGCCGCGGCGCGTCAGCGCCATGGAAGCGGTGCTTGTCCACCTCCGCGGCGCCATCGAGCGCGGCGACTACGCCATCGGCGACAAGCTCCCCTCCGAGGCGGAGCTCTGCCGCACCCTGGAGATCAGCAGGCCCGTGCTCCGCGAGGCCCTGCGGGCCCTGCAGACCATGGGGCTGACCGTCGCCAAGACCGGCAAGGGCACCTTCGTGGTGGCCAACGCCGTGGAGGACCCCACCTTCGGCGACTACGCGGCCAGCGATCTGCTGGAAGTGCGCCGCCACGTCGAGATCCCGGTCGCCGGGTACGCGGCACTGCGCCGCACCCCGGAGAACCTGGACCACCTGGCCCACCTCCTGGACCGCATGGAACGGGAGACCGACACCACCGCGTGGGTCGCGATGGACACCCTCTTCCACCTCACGGTGGCGGAGGCCGCCCAGAACCCGGTGTTCCGCCGGGTCATCGAGGAGATCCGCGACGCGCTGGCCCGCCAGTCCGCGTTCCTCAACGAACTCGGCGGCCGGCGCGAGCAGTCCAACCGCGAGCACCGGGCGATCGTCGAGGCGCTGATCGACGGCAGCGAGCCGGACGCCGTCGAGGCCATGTCCCACCACCTCGACCGGGTCGAGACGACCCTCACCGACATCGTGCGCCCCGCGCGTACGAACACCCCCACGGAAGGCGGACCCGAGGCGTGAGCGAGCAGTCCCTGCACGACAGCGAGCAGCCCCTGCAAGGCGGCGTGCAGAAACGATCCGGCCATGTCGACGCCGGAGACGCCGGCTACAGCAAGTCCCTGAAGTCCCGGCACGTCAACATGATCGCCATCGGCGGCGCGATCGGCACCGGCCTCTTCCTCGGCGCGGGCGGCCGCCTCGCCGACGCCGGCCCCTCCCTGTTCATCGCGTACGCGGTCTGCGGACTCTTCGCCTTCCTCGTCGTACGCGCCCTGGGCGAACTCGTCCTCTACCGGCCCTCGTCCGGCGCCTTCGTGTCGTACGCCCGCGAATTCCTGGGCGAGAAGGGCGCGTACATAGCGGGCTGGATGTACTTCCTGAACTGGGCCACCACCGGCATCGCCGACATCACCGCGGTCGCCGTCTACACCCACTACTGGAGCATGTTCTCCGACATCCCCCAGTGGGTGATCGCCCTCATCGCGCTCGCCGTGGTCCTCACGGTGAACCTGATCTCGGTGAAGATGTTCGGCGAGCTGGAGTTCTGGTTCGCGATCATCAAGGTCAGCGCGCTCGTCGTCTTCATGCTGATCGGCATCTTCCTGCTGGTCACCCAGCACCAGGTCGACGGCACCACCCCCGGCCCGTCCCTGATCACCGACAACGGCGGCATCTTCCCCAACGGCCTGCTGCCCATGCTCCTGATCATCCAGGGCGTCGTCTTCGCCTACGCCTCCGTCGAACTGGTCGGCGTCGCCGCCGGAGAGACCGAGAACCCCGAGAAGATCATGCCGAAGGCGATCAACTCGATCATGTGGCGCGTCGGCCTCTTCTACGTCGGCTCGGTCGTCCTGCTGTCGATGCTGCTGCCGTGGAACAAGTACAGCGCGGGCCAGAGCCCGTTCGTGACCGTGCTGTCGAACATCGGTATCCCGGCCGCCGGCGGCGTCATGAACCTCGTCGTCCTCACCGCGGCCATGTCCTCGCTCAACTCCGGCCTGTACTCCACCGGCCGCATCCTCCGCTCCATGGCCATGTCCGGCTCCGCCCCCAAGTTCACCTCGGTCATGAGCCGCAGCCAGGTCCCCTACGGCGGCATCCTGCTCACCAGCGGCATCTGCGTCCTCGGCGTAGGCCTCAACTTCGTGGTCCCGGCGGACGCGTTCGAGATCGTCCTCAACTTCGCGGCGATCGGCATCCTCTCCACCTGGGGCATGATCATGCTCTGCCACTTCCTCTTCTGGAAGAAGACCGAAAAGGGCGAACTGACCCGCCCCAGCTACCGGTTGCCGGGCTCCCCCTGGACCGAACTCGTGACGCTGGCCTTCCTCGCCTCCGTCCTGGTCCTCATGTACGCCGACGGCGGCGCCGGACGCACCACCGTGCTCTGTCTGCCGCTGATCGCCGCCGCGCTCGCCGCCGGATGGTTCGCCGTCCGCCGCCGCGTGGCCAGCACGTCCTCCACCGCACCCGACGCGTGAGACCCACGTCGTCCTGACCCCGACAGGCACTGATGTACAGCAGTTCCCTCGCGGACCCACCCCTCATCCGTGAACCCCTCCACGCACCCGTCGCCCACCTCATACGCGGCGGAATGATCGAGGGCATCCACTACGGTTCCGTCGTCGTCCTCGATTCCGACGGCCAGGTCCAGCTCCAGATCGGCGACATCGAGGCGGCGTTCTATCCGCGCTCGGCGATCAAGCCGGTGCAGGCCGTCGCCATGGTGCGCGCCGGGTTGCCGCTCGACGGTGAGCTGCTCTCGCTCGCCGCCGCGAGTCACTCCGGCGAGGAGCGTCACCTCGCCGGGGCTCGGCGGATCCTCGAACTCGCCGGGCTCACGGAGGAGTCGCTGCGCAACGTTCCTGACCTGCCGTTCGATCCCGTCGTGCGGGATGCCTGGGTGCGTGAAGGGCGGGCGCCGTCCCGGCTTGCGCAGAATTGTTCCGGGAAGCATGCGGCGATGCTCTACGTGTCGAAGCTCAACGGGTGGTCCCTGGACGACTATCTCTCTCCTGAGCATCCGCTTCAGCAGGCCATCGCGGAGATCGTCGAGGATCTCACCGGGCAGCGGATCGCTCGGGTGAGTGTGGATGGGTGCGGGGCCCCTTTGTTCTCCATCTCCCTGCATGGGCTTGCGCGGGGTGTCTCGCGGATCGTGAGTGCGGCGCCGGGTACGCCTGAGGCGCGGGTCGCTGATGCGATGCGGGACTATGCGGAGATGGCGTCCGGGGCGGGGCGGGATGTGGCTGCGTTGATGCGGGCCGTTCCTGGGCTGTTGGCCAAGGACGGGTTCGAAGGGGTTCAGGTTGCTGCGTTGCCTGATGGGCGGGCTGTTGCTGTGAAGGTGTCGGACGGGGCTAATCGGGCGCGGGTGCCTGTGGCTGCCGCCGGGCTTGTTCGGGCTGGGGTTGATGCTGGGCTGCTTGGTGAGTTCGCGGGGGAGGCGTTGCTTGGGGGTGGGGAGCCGGTGGGTTGTGTTCGGCCTGTGCGGGCTTTGGACCCGGTGTTGCCGTTTTCTGCGTGTGCCTAGATCGGTTGTTGGGTCGTTGCGGGTCCGTTGTGGCTGGTCGCGCCCGCGCGGCGGAGCCGCATATCGACACAGCCCCGCGCCCCTAAGAAGTCACCTGAACGCTGTTGGAAGAGGGACCCATGTCTGCCATTACCCGTCGCGAACATGATCTGCTCGGGGATCGGGATGTACCCGGTGATGCCTACTGGGGTGTTCACACCCTGCGGGCCACGGAGAACTTCCCGATCACCGGGACGCCGATCTCCGTCTATCCGCACTTGATCAATGCGCTCGCCGCCGTCAAGGAAGCCGCCGCTCTCGCCAATGAGGAGCTGGGGCTGCTGGCACCGGAGAAGGCGGCTGCGATTGTTGCCGCCTGCCAGGAGATTCGGGACGGGAAGCTGCACGACCAGTTCGTCGTGGACGTCGTCCAGGGTGGGGCCGGTACCTCTACCAACATGAACGCCAACGAGGTTGTCGCGAACCGGGCGTTGGAGTTGCTGGGGCATGGCAAGGGTGAGTATCAGTACCTGCATCCGAACGAGGACGTCAACCTCGGTCAGTCAACCAATGACGTGTATCCGACCGCCGTCAAGATAGCGACCGTCTTTGCCGTACATGGGTTGATCGCGTCAATGTCTGTACTGCAGGACGCCTTCGCCCGTAAGGCTGTTGAGTTTCGTGACGTGCTCAAGATGGGCCGTACACAGTTGCAGGACGCGGTGCCGATGACGCTCGGTCAAGAGTTCTCGGCGTATGCGGTCATGATTGACGAGGATCGTCAACGTCTTGACGAGGCTGTCCAGTTGATCCATGAGATCAATCTGGGGGCCACGGCCATCGGGACCGGGCTCAACGCGCCTGCCGGGTATGCGGAGTCGGCTCGGCGGCATCTCTCGGAGATCACCGGGCTGCCGTTGGTGACGGCGGCCAACCTGGTCGAGGCCACGCAGGACTGCGGGGCGTTCGTGCAGATGTCGGGTGTGCTCAAGCGCGTTGCGGTCAAGCTCTCCAAGAGCTGCAACGACCTGCGGCTGTTGTCCTCGGGGCCGCGTGCGGGGCTCGGGGAGATCAACCTGCCGCCGGTGCAGGCCGGTTCGAGCATCATGCCGGGCAAGGTCAACCCGGTGATCCCCGAGGTCGTCAACCAGGTCGCCTTCGAGGTGATCGGCAACGACGTCACCATCACGATGGCCGCCGAGGCCGGACAGCTCCAGCTCAACGCGTTCGAGCCGATCATCCTGCACTCGCTGTCGGAGAGCATCACGCATCTGCGGGCTGCCTGCCTCACGCTCGCCGAGCGGTGCGTGGACGGCATCACCGCCAACACCGAGGCGCTGCGCGCGAGCGTGGAGAACTCCATCGGCCTGGTGACCGCGCTCAACCCGCACATCGGGTACACGGCCGCCACCGACATCGCCAAGGAGGCCCTCGCCACCGGCCGGGGCGTGGCCGAACTCGTCCTGGAGAAGGGCCTGTTGCCCGCCGAGACACTCGCCGCCCTGCTGCGGCCCGAGGTCCTGGCCGGCAGCGGACCCGTAGCCGTCTGATCCGCCCACGCGCACCAGGACCCGCCCGGAGGCACAATGGTGATCATGTCCCCATCGATGACCTTCCAGCCGGTCCTGGAGCGCATCGCCGGTGAGATAGAGCGGATGCCCGGGCGCGGCCGGGCCGCCGACTACATCCCGGCGCTCGCGGCCTGCGACCCGCGCCGCTTCGGCATGGCCGTGGCGGAGCTGGACGGCACGGTGTACGGCGTGGGGGACTGGCGGCAGCCGTTCTCCACGCAGTCCATCACCAAGGTCTTCACCCTCGCCCTCGACCTGGCCCGCGAGGGCGACGAACTGTGGGAGCACGTGGGCCGCGAGCCCTCCGGCAACCCCTTCAACTCCCTTGTCCAGCTGGAGTACGAGAGCGGCATCCCGCGCAACCCGTTCATCAACGCGGGCGCGCTCGTCGTCACCGACCGGCTCCAGACCCGTACCGGAGACGCGGCCGGAGAGCTGTTGGCCTTCCTGCGTGCGGAGAGCGGGAACCCGTCCCTCGACTTCGACAAGGAAGTCGCCGCCTCCGAGTCCGCGCACGGCGACCGCAACGCGGCCCTCGCCCACTTCATGAAGTCCTACGGCAACATCGACAACGAGGTGCCCGTCCTCCTCGACCAGTACTTCCGGCAGTGCTCGGTCATGGCGTCCTGCGCCGATCTCGCCCTCGCCGCCGGTTTCCTGGCCCGGCACGGCAGCCGCGCCGACGGCTCCCGGCTGCTCACCCTCACCCAGGCCAAGCAGGTCAACGCCGTGATGCTGACGTGCGGGACGTACGACGCGGCGGGCGAGTTCGCCTACCGGGTGGGCCTGCCCGGCAAGAGCGGAGTGGGCGGCGGCATCATCGCGATCGTCCCCGGCCGCTGCACCCTCGCCGTATGGAGCCCGGGACTCGACGAGCGGGGGAACTCGGTCGCCGGGGTCGCCGCCCTGGACCGCTTCACGACACTCACCGGGGTCTCGGTGTTCTGACCGCACCTCGAATTCATCGGTACCGAGGCCCGATCACACGGAGGTCACGCGCAGGCCGCCGTCCGGAGAGCGGCATGTCGCTTTCCCGCCATCCGGCGTTGACACGCTGACCGAGTGTTGGCCATGGCTTTTCCCGTCGATCTCCGCCGCTGCCAGGTACTCGGCCTGGCCGGTACCGCCGTGCTCGCCCTGGGCGGTGAGACGGCCGGAGCGCTCCCGGCCGCGGACCTCTTCTCGCCGGCCTCCGCGCAGGCGGCGCTCGGGCTGGTCGGGGTCTACTTCGGTGTCGTCCTGCTGATAGCGGCGTGGCTGCTGCTGGGCAAGCTGGTCCGCAGCGCCGAACCGCCCACCCCGCGCTCCCTGTTCCTGGTCCTCGCCGTGTGGGCGGCCCCGCTGCTGCTCGCGCCGCCGCTGTTCAGCCGGGACGTGTACAGCTACCTCGCGCAGGGCGCCATGGTCGACGCCCACATGGACGTCTACGCGCACGGCCCCGCCGCGCTCGGCGGTCCCCTCGCCGACGAGGTCGCCCCGCTGTGGCAGCACACCGGCGCGCCGTACGGCCCGGTGTTCCTCGCGATGGCCTCGGCGCTCTCCGGACTGACCCGCGGCGAACTCCCCGCCGGGCTCTTCGGGATGCGGCTCGTCGCCCTCCTCGGAGTGGGCCTGATGGCCGCCGCGCTGCCCCGGCTCGCCCGGCACAGCGGCGCCGACCCGGCCGCCGCGCTCTGGCTCGGCGCCCTCAACCCGCTCGTCCTGCTCCACCTCGTCGCGGGCGCCCACAACGACGCGATCATGCTCGGCCTGCTCGGCATCGGCCTGGTCGCCGCCCTCGGCCGCTGGCCGATCCTGGGCGCCGTACTCGTCACGCTCGCCGCTCTGGTCAAGGCACCGGCCGCGCTCGGTCTCGCCGCGGTCGTGCTGCTCCAGATCCGCGCGGGCCATCGCCCGGCGAAGGCCGTCACGACGACCGTCGTCGCGTCCGCCGCCACCACGGTTGCGGCAACCGCCGTCGCGGGCACGGGCTACGGCTGGATAGGCGCCCTCGACACACCCGTCTCGGCGCACAACTGGGCCCTCACCAGCCTCCTCGGCCGTGCCACCGGCGCCCTGCTGAAACACCTCGGCAGCGATCTCGCGCCCTTCGCCGTCCCGGCCTGGCACGCCCTCGGACTCGCGGTCACCGGCGCGGCCATCCTCGCCATATGGTTCCGCCTGCGCCCCAGCCCGGTCTACGCCCTCGGCCTGAGCCTCGCGGTCGTCGCCGCCTTCGGCCCGGCGATCCGCCCCTGGTACGCCCTGTGGGGCCTCTTTCTCATCGCCGCCGCCGCGCCGAGCACGTCCGTACGACACCGGGTGGCCGCCGTCACGGGAGTCCTCGCCCTCGCCGTCCTCCCGAGCGGCGGCCCCGCCGACATCGGACAACTCGTGCTGGCCGTCTCCGGCGGTGTCCTCGCGATCGTCGTCCTCTGGCAGGCCCGCCAGGCGGCCGAGGCCCCGGCCCTGGGACGTACGGCATGAGAACACTCCACACCGACCGCGGCCGACTCCTCCTGGTACTGACCCTCGTCGCGACCGTCACCGTCTTCACGGCGACGGTCCCACTGCTCCGCGACTGGTTCGACCTGCGCGTCTACTACGGCACTGTCCACACCTGGCTCCACCACGGCGGCCGGATCTACGACTACCAGGTGCCGGGGACGACGTACGGCTTCACCTACCCGCCGTTCGCCGCCGTCAGCATGGCCCCGATGGCGTACGTCGGTCTCGGCACCGCGATCGTCGGCGCGCTGGTGCTCAACCTGGCGGCTCTCGGCGTAGTCCTTCGGATCCTGGCCGGGCCCGGGTGGCGGCGCTACGGCTGGTTCGGGTGGGCGCTGGTGGCCTGCGGGCTGGCGCTGTTCGAGCCGTTGCGCGACACCTTCAGCTTCGGGCAGGTGAACCTCCTGCTGCTGGCCCTCGTCCTCGGCGACGGCTGGCTCCTGTCCACCGGGAGGGGCCGCTGGGCGGGCGTCGGCATCGGCCTCGCGGCGGCGATCAAGCTCACGCCGGCGCTGTTCATCGCCCTGTTGCTGCTGGCCAGACGCTGGAAAGCCGCCGCGGTGGCGACGGCTGTGGCGCTCGGGGCGACCGGGCTCGCGGCGTTGGTGGTCCCGGACGCGTCGAAGTTCTACTGGACCGACGCGTTGTGGGACACGACCCGGGTGGGCCGCCTCGACTACGTCTCCAACCAGTCCCTGCAAGGCGTCCTGGCCCGGCTCGGCGAGACGGGCCGCCCGCTGTGGGCGACGGTCGTCGTGCTTGTACTGGCCGTGTGGGTGGTGCGAGCGCGCCGTGCGATCGTCGTCGGGGACTGGACGGCCGCGTTCGCGCTGACCGGGCTGACCGCGTGTCTGATCAGCCCGATCACCTGGGTGCACCACCTCGTGTGGCTGCTGCCGGCCTTCGCCGTACTCGTCCGCGCCGGGCACCCGCGGATCGCGGGCGCCCTCTACGCGGTGATGTGCACGAGTGTGGTGTGGCTGTGGTTCGACGACTCCTCGGGCATCGACGGCTTCCTCGGCAGCAACACGTACACCTGGGTCACACTCGGCCTGCTGCTGTGGCTGCCGACGGGTCAGACCGGCGGGAGCCGCCTGATCTTGAACCGCATCGCGGCCACCACCGCGCCCGCGCCCAGCACCGCGGCGGCCACGATCGCGGCGGTCTCGGCCCAGCCCGGACCCTCGTCCGCTACGGCCGCCGCAGCCACCGGTACGGCCGCGGGACCCGGCCTCGGCGTGGCCCGCAACGCGTCCAGCGACCCCACCGGATCGACCCGCCCGGCTGCCGCGAACCCCCAGTCGAGCAGCTCGCGCGCCTCCTCGTACACGGTGAAGCCGCCGCCCGCCTGAGGGTTCATCACGGTCACGACGAGCGAGCGCCCACCCCGACGCGCCGCCGCGACAAGGGTGTTGCCGGCGTGCGTGGTGTAGCCGTTCTTGACGCCGATGAGCCCCGGATACGGCTCCACGCCGTCGTTGCCGGTCAGCAGGCGGTTGGTGTTCTGGATCCCGTACGACGAACCCTCGCCCGGGAACTGGGCCTCGGCAGTTGAGCAGTAGCGAGCGAAGTCCGCGTTGCGCAGTCCGGCCCGGCCGAACACCGCGAGGTCGAAGGCGGAGGACACCTGGCCGTCGGTGTCGTAACCGTCCGGCGAGATGACATGGGTGTCGAGCGCGCCGAGGGCCCGTGCCTTGGCCTGCATCCGGGTGGCCGTGGTGTCCCAGCCGCCGTTGAGGGCGGCCAGGACGTGCACGGCGTCGTTTCCGGAGTTGAGGAAGACCCCGCGCCACAGGTCTGCGACGCGGTAGGTGTGGCCCTCCTCGACCCCGACCAGGCTGCTGCCCTCGCCGATGCCGGACAGGTCCTGCTCGCTGACGCGGTGTTGGATGCCGCCGGGGAGGACCGGGAGGACTGTCAGCGCGAACAGTGTCTTCAGGGTGCTGGCGGGTGGGAGTTTGCGGTGGGCGTCGTGGGCGGCGAGGACCTCGCCGGTGTGGGCGTCTGCGACGAGCCATGACAGGGCGGAGATGTCCGGGACGTTGGGGGCTCCGGGGTGTGGTCTGACCTGGGTGTCGGGGCGGTTCAGGAGTGCGGGGGGTGGTGCCGCTGTGCCGGGATCCGACCCGGTGTTGGCAGTCGCCGCGACGGGTGTGAACGCGAGGACGCCCGCGAGGCAGAGGGCGCAGGCCGACACGGTGATCCGGGGTGGGAATCCGATTGTCATACCGCAAACGTAGAAACGGCGGGGCCGTAGAGGGTGTTGGCTGGGCCGTGCAGGGTGAGTCAGTACCCGGATGCGCTAGTGATTCGTCTGACGGCCGGTGGGGGCTGGTCGCGCAGTTCCCCGCGCCCCTTATGGCGTGACCGTCCCCGTCAGTTTGAAGGCAGCGTGGGCTGGATTTGGCGTAGGAACGTTGCGTTGTCCGGGGTTTCTCGCATCCGCTCCAGCAAGGTTTCCAGGCTGCCCTGGGCGTCCCTGTTCTGGAGGACTCGGCGCAGGCCCCGTACCGCCGTCAACTCGGCCTGGGTGAGGAGGAGTTCCTCTCGGCGGGTGCCGGAAGGGGTGATCTCGATGGCCGGGAAGATTCGGCGGGAGGCCAGGTCGCGGCTGAGGCGGAGTTCCATGTTGCCGGTGCTCTTGAGTTCCTCGAAGTAGACGTTGTCGGCGAGGGAGCCGGTCTCCACCAGGGCGGTGGCGAGGATGGTGAGGGAGCCGCCCTCCTCGGCCAGGCGGGCGGCGCCGAAGAACTTCTTCGGGCCGATCAGCGCGGTCGAGTCGACGCCGCCGCTGAGGGTGCGGCCACCGGAGGCCGCCGCGTTGTTGTGCGCCCGGCACAGCCGGGTCAGTGAGTCGAGGAGGATCACTACGTCCTCGCCCGCCTCGACGAGCCGCTTGGCCCGTTCGATCACGAGCTCGGCCAGCGCGATGTGCTGCTTGGGGGCCTTGTCGAAGGTGGAGGCGTACACCTCGCCGCGCACGGAGCGCCGCATGTCGGTGACCTCCTCGGGGCGTTCGTCGAGCAGGACCACCATGAGGCGGGCCTCGGGGTGGTTTCCGGCTACGGCCGCCGCGATCTGCTGGAGCAGTACGGTCTTGCCGGTTTTGGGCGGGGCCACGATCAGGCCGCGCTGGCCCTTGCCGACGGGGGCGATCAGGTCGGCGACGCGTCCGGTCAGGCCGGCCGCCGGGTGTTCGAGGTGCAGCCGCTCACGCGGGTGCAGCGGGGTGAGGTCGCGGAAGTGGCGTCGGCCGCGCAGTTCGGCGGGCGTGTGCCCGTTGACGAACGCGACCTCGGTCAGGGCGCGTTGGCCGCCGCGGACGCCTTCCACGAGGTCGCCCTTGCGCAGGCCGTGACGGCGAATCAGCGCGGGGGAGACCTGGAGGTCGGTGGGCGAGGACTGGCAGTTCAGCGCCCGCAGGTGCCCCTTCCCGTTGCCGTCGATGTCGAGGACGCCGGTGGCGGTCTGGATGCGGGGCTGTTCCTGTACTGGGGGTTCAAGTGTGGTGGTCATGATGGGGTGGTCCTTTCAAGGACGAGTGCATGTGCTTGTGGTGTGTCATGCGGAAGGAAGGGGGAGAAGCCGCGGGCGGAGGGCGAACTGGCGCTCCTCGGGGCGGCGGGGAACATCACCTCGGGTACGGCGGAAAGACGCCGGTCACGAAGTGGTGTGGAGAAGCCGGTGTGCCGGTCGGAGATCGACGGGCTGTTCGGCGAAGGTGAAATCAGATCTGCACCGGCGCCCACAACGGGGCGTACACAAGTGCTGACCGCACCGTAGCACACCCGGTGCGGTTCTGGGTGTGACGTAGGGCTCAGCGACTTGCCAGGAGGCCGTACAGGAGGGGGATCCGGGGCTCGGGCAGGCACCACCAGCCGGTCTCGGTCCGGACCATCTGGGGCCAGCGCGGCCACGGCAGTTCGTCGCTCTCGCGAAGGTGCCGGATGTTCAGTCCCGCTGTGGTCAACGCGTTGATGACTTCGTCTATTCCGTGCATCCACTCGTAGCTGTCGGTCGCGCCCGCCACAGCCGGGCCGTCGGTGTACGTGAACGTCGCGGCCCGGTGCACCGGGCCCCCGCCGCCCAGGTAGTCGTGGCGCAGCAGGAGTTCCGGTCCTTCGCCCGGAGCCGGCTTCGGGCCGAGGGAGTTGAGCAGGGGGTGGAACTCGACGATGTACAACAGGCCGCCGGGGCGCAGGAGTTGGGCGATCGTGTCCGCCCAGCGTGGTAGGTCGGGCAGGTAGCACAGGGCGCCCTTGCCGGTGTACACGACGTCGAACTGCCGTTGTCCCAGGGCCGCTACGGCGTCGTACACGTTCGCCTGTACGTAGTCGACGTCGAGGCCCGCCTTCGCCGCGATGTCGTTCGCGGCCGCGACGGACGCCTCGGAGAAGTCGAGGCCCGTGGCACGCGCCCCGCGCTGTGCGAACGCGAGGGTCTCGGTGCCGAGGTGACACTGGAGGTGGAGCACGTCACGGCCGGTCAGCTCGCCGAGGTCGTCCCACTCGAAGGCGGCGAACCAGCGGGCCGGGTCCGGGTCGCCGTCGAGGCCGTAGAAGCGGCTGGCGAGGTGGACGGGGGTGCGGGCGTCCCAGTTCGCCTGGTTGGCGCGCATCAGCCGGGACTGGTCGTCGGTGCTCATGGGGACATCCTGCCGTGAACCTGTGAGGAGTTTCCGGCTTCCCGCCTCATACCAGCCATACGAACCCCCGATGGCCCTTCGTTGACCCATTTCTTGTTCTCGCCAATGGCCGTACCTACGCTGCCACCACCGCACCACGGCGGCACGGGACAAGGGACTTGGCAATCATGGGTCGACTGGCCGGGAAAATCGCTTTCATCAGTGGAACGGGGGCTGGAATAGGGCGGGCCGCGGCACTGGTATTCGCTGCGGCGGGTGCTGAAGTCTTCGGTTGTGACATCGACGTGGACAGCGCGGCCGAGACCGTGGAACTCGTCGAAAAGGGCGGCGGAATCATGCGGTCCCTCGCACCCGTGGATCTGTCCACCGAAGACGGCGCCCGGGAGTGGATCGAGGCCGGGATCGCGGCCTTCGGTGGGATCGACATCCTCTACAACAACGCCTCCGCGCTGCGGAACGGCCCGTTCGAGACGATGCCCGCCGAGGACTGGTACTTCACCATCAAGAACGAGCTGGACATCCCCTACTTCTGCACCCAGGCCGCCTGGCCGCATCTGATCTCACGCGGTGGCGGGGCCGTTCTCAACGTGGCGTCCGTGGCCGCCGTACGCGGGGCGCCGTTCATGCCGATGGTGCCCCACGGGGCCGCCAAAGGTGGGGTGTTGGCGATGAGCCTGCACCTGTGCGCGGCCGGCGCCCCGCACCGCATCCGGGTCAACACCATCGCGCCCGGCATGACCCGCACCTCCGCCACCGCGCCCTTCCTCGACGATCCGGCAGGCCCCAAGGCCCAGTTGGAGGCGCGTATCCCGGTCGGGCGGGTGGGGCAGCCCGAGGACATCGCACGGGTCGCCGCCTTTCTCTGCTCCGACGAGGCGGCCTTCGTCAACGGCGCCAACCTCATGGTCGACGGCGGCGACAGCGCGATGGCGGGCTGAGCCGCCGTGACCACCCGACTCGACCATGTGGGCGTCAACGTAAGGGATCTGGCGGCACAAGTCGCCTGGTACCAGGGCGCGTTCGGGCTCAAGACCGTCTTCGAGTTCCACCTCGAAGGGCCCGGTCTGCGCGGTGTCGTCCTGGAGCATCCGCGGGGCTGGCGGATCGAGTTGCTCGCCAGACCCGATTCCGCCCCCGGCCTTCGCGCGCCGGACCCGCTGACCGCCGCCCTCACCGAGGGATACGGGCACTTCGCGGTCACCACCCCCGAACTCGACCCCGTCCACGGCGCGTTGATGGCCCATGGCGCGGGCGAGGTCATGGCACCCGGTCCGTCCCCCGAGCCCGGAGTGCGCATGGCCTGGGTCAGTGACCCCGAGGGAAATCTCATCGAACTCATAGAGAAAAACGCAGAGTGAGGGCACGCACGATGACGGATTCGACCTCCTTGAAAAGACTGGACCCCGGAACACTCATAGCATGCTGTCTCGCGGTCGCGGCGGCACAGTTGTGCATTACCGTTCCCTCGCCCATCAACGGAGAAATTCAGGCCGCATTCGGCGCATCGGGTTCCCAAGTAGCCTGGGTCACCTCGGCCTTCATTCTCCCCACCGCGATTCTGGAACTGAATTTCGGTGTGGTGGGCGATCTCTTCGGACGCAAGCGGCTGTTGGTGCTCGGCGGGATCGTCCTGGCGCTCGGTGAACTCCTCAACTCCACCTCGCAGAACATCACCATGATGTGGACCGGGCAGGCCCTGGCCGGCATCGGCGCCGCCGCCCTGTTCCCCAGCTCCCTCGCGGTCATCGCGGCGGCCACACCGGACGGCAAGGACCGGGCGAAAGCCGTCTCTACCTGGGCGCTGTCCATCTCCCTCGCCTCCGCGCTCGGCCCGCTGTCCTCCGGGATCCTCGCCACGGTCGCCGACTTCCGCTGGGCGTTCGTGCCGCCGGTCGTCCTCGGTCTCGTCGTCGCGGTCACCTCCTGGAAGCTCGTCACCGACTCCAGGGCCCCTGAAGGCCGCGCGCTGGACTGGCCCGGGCAGATCACCATCGCCGTCGGCCTCACCGCCCTGCTCTGGGGCATCATCGAGGGCGGCGACCGAGGCTGGGGCAGCGCGGCGATCGTCGGCTCGCTGGCCCTGGCGGCCGTCGCACTCACCGGGTTCGTCGTCGCGGAGACCCGCGCGGCCTCGCCGATGTTCAACCTCGACCTACTGAAGATCCCGTCGTTCGCGGCGGCGGCCGTCGTCGCGCTGGCCGGCATGTTCGGCTTCATCGGCACCGCCTACTGCGTCTCGATCCGCCTCGGCGCGGTGATGCACCTCAGCGCCCTGCGGGCCGGAATGCCGTTCGTGATCCTGCAGTTGATCCCGCTGCTCCTGGCACCCGTGCTCAGCCGGATGCTCACGAAGATCGACGCCCGCTGGCTCCTGATGGGCGGGCTGCTGCCCATGGCCGCCGGACAGTTCTGGATCGCCGCGCTGCCCATCACCACCACCTCTCTGGCGGCCTTCATCGGCCCGGTGCTGCTGCTCGGCATCGGCTTCATCTGCGTGGTGTCCTCGCTGACCTCCGCCGCCGTGAACGCCGTACCGATCAACATGACCGGCATGGCCAGCGGCGCGACCAGCCTGGTCCGCGAGTTCGGGCAGGGCCTCGGCCCGGCCGTGATCTCCACCATCGCGATGAGCCTCGCGTCCTCCGCCCTCGTCGGCAAGCTCAGCGGGGCCGACGCGGGCATGGAGAAGGCGGCCGGTCCCCTTGCGGTCGTGAACGCGGGCAGCGCGCAGGCCAAGGCCGCCGCGCAGACCGCGCTCGGCCACGGCATGGCCGTCGGTGTGGTGATCTGCGGCTGCGCCTCACTGCTGGGCGCGGTGGTCACCCTGCTGCTGGTCCGCAAGAACACCGAGCGCGCGGTTGTGGGGGCGGGGGAGCCTTCGGTGCAGGCCGCCACCGCGTAGCAGGTAAGTCGTACGGGTCGTACGGGAGAGGTCGGGCCGGTGCCCCGGCCTCTCCGTGTTTTTGGACGCGTGGTTTTTGGATGCGTGTTTTTTCTTCGCGGGGTGTCGATCCGGCTCGGTCGCGTTCGTCGGTGGGGTGTAGGAAGCTCATCGAGGACCGGGAGGACCCATGAAATACATGCTGCTCGTGTGTGGCGACGACACTGCCGACGGCTCCGGGATGGCACCCGTAGAACCCTGGGTGGAGGAACTCGGCGACCGGAACGTACGGCTGCACGGGCACCGGCTCGTTCAGCCCGCCGAGGCCGTCACCGTGCGGGTGCGCGGCGGGGAGGTGCTGCGTACCGACGGGCCGTTCGCGGAGACCAAGGAGTACGTCGCCGGATTCGACATCCTGGAGTGCGACACCCTGGAGGAGGCCGTCGAGGCCGCCGCGAAGCACCCGGTGGCCACCATCGGAGCCATGGAGGTCCGCAGGTTCTGGGACGACGAGGACGCCGAGGCCGAGATCCGCGCGGTCGACGCCGAACTGACCGAGGCTCTCCGTGAGCGGGACGTCGATCGCGCGCTGACCTGCTATGCACCCAGTGCCGAGGTCTTCCACCTCGCCGACGGCCACGAGCGGCAGGGCCTCGACACCCACCGCAAGACACTGCAGGACCTGTTCGCGTCGGTCACCGGGCCGGTGACCCGCGAGGTGCGGGAGTTGCGCATCCAGGTGGACGAGAGCATCGGCTTCGCCCACTCCGTCGTGCGGCTGACCGGTACCCACACCGACGGCACTCCGCTCGACGAGACGCTGCGCGTGACCACCGGCTACCGCGACGTCGGACTGAAGCGGCTGATCACGCACGAGCACGCCGTGTCCCTGAAGGAGGCGTGATGAAGTACGTCCTGTTGTTCTGCTCCCCGGCCGGGGGCGAGGAGCAGAGCCCGGCGGAGCATGCCGACGACCCGCGTTTCGCCGCCTACTTCGAGGAGGTGCGGGCGGGCCGGGTCACCGGAGGCGCACGGCTGCGGCCCGCCACGGACGCCACGACCGTGCGGGTCCGGGGTGACGAAGTCCTGCTCAGCGACGGCCCGTTCGCGGAGACCAAGGAATACCTCGCAGGCATCGCCTTCATCGACGTCGCGGATCTCGACGAGGCGATCGCCCTGGCCGCCAGGCATCCGGCCGCCTCCGACGGCGGCTCGGTCGAGGTGCGGCCGGTCTGGGAGTGAACGTGCCGGACGTCGAGGAGGCGGTCGCCGCCGCCTTCCGTGAGGAGTGGGGCCAGGTCGTCGCCACCCTGATCCGGGTGACCGGCGACTGGGACCTCGCGGAGGAGTGCGCGCAAGACGCCTTCGCCCAGGCACTCGACCGGTGGCGGCGCGACGGAATCCCGCGCCGCCCCGGCGCCTGGCTGACCACGACCGCCCGCAACCGCGCCCTCGACGTCCTGCGCCGGGAGGCGGTCGGGGCGGCGAAACTGCGGGAGGTCGCGGTGCTGGGGCGGGACGAGGGACCGTACGACCCGGAGTACGACGGTGAGGACAGCGGAGTCGAGGACGACCGGCTGCGGCTGGTCTTCACCTGCTGCCACCCCGCGCTGCCCATCGAGGCCCGGGTCGCCCTGACCCTGCGCACGCTCGCGGGCCTGACCACGCCGGAGATCGCCCGCGCCTTCCTCGTCCCCGAGGCGACCATGGCGCAACGGCTCGTGCGGGCCAAGAAGAAGATCCGCAACGCCGGTATCCCGTACCGGGTGCCGCCCGCGCATCTGCTGCCCGAGCGGACGACGGGCGTGCTGGGGGTCGTCTATCTCCTCTTCAACGAGGGGTACGCGGCCTCGTCCGGCGCCGAGTTGGTGCGGACGAACCTGTGCGCGGAGGCGATCCGCCTGGCCCGTGTGCTGGCCCGCCTGATGCCGGACGAGCCCGAAGTGCTGGGCCTGCTGGCCTTGTTGCTGCTGCACGATGCCCGCCGTGGCACGCGCGTGGACGCGGCGGGGGAGCTGGTGACCTTGGAGGACCAGGACCGTACGGCGTGGGACCGGGCCGAAGCCGACGAGGGCGCCGCCCTGTTGGAGACCGCGCTGCGCCGGGGCCGTCCCGGGCCGTACCAGATCCAGGCCGCCATCGCCGCCTGCCACACCACCGCGACCACCGCCGAGGAGACCGACTGGGCCGATATCGCGGGCCTGTACGGCGAGTTGGAGCGCTTCGTGCCCTCCGCCGTGGTGCGTCTGAACCGGGCGGTGGCCGTGGGCATGGCCCAACACCCGGACGCGGGACTGGAGTTGGTGGCCGAGTTGGAGCGGTCGGGCGAACTCGCCGACTATCACCTGCTGTCTGCGACCCGCGCCGATCTGCTGCGCCGCAGCGGTCGTACGGCGGAGGCGGCGGTCGCGTACGAACGGGCCCTGGAATTGGTGGAGAACGCGGCGGAGCGAAGGTTCCTGGAGCGGCGGCTCGCGGAGTGTCGATCCGCGTAGGGGCTGTTCGTCGGTGGGGTGAAAGCGCCCTACAACACCGGAGGTTCCGATGACCGCCCTCGCACTCCTGCACCGCGCACGGCAGATCCTGGCCCGGCTGGCCGCCGAGGAGCCGGAACCCGGTACCCCTGAGGTTTGGCTCGCGGGACTCCGGCTGGGCGGCTGACCGAGGCCGTGCTCAGTGGACGTCGAGCAGGCCGGCGAGGAGTTGGAGTCGCTCGGCGTCAAGGCTGCCTTCGGCCGCGGTGCAGACCATGAGCGCGGGGCCCGGGTTGCCCGGTATCGGGTAGGCGTCCCAGTCCAGGTTCAGTTCGCCGACCCGGGGGTGGTTGAGCCGCATCTGGCCGCGGGTCGGTTCCTCCACGTCGTGGAGGGCCCACAGGGCCGCGAACTCGTCGCTGCGGACGGCGAGTTCACCGACCAGCTCGACGGCGCGCGGGTTCCCCGGGTCGGCGGCGACCTGCGTCCGCAGCATCCCGATCAGCTCCGCGACGGTGGCCGCCCGGTTCGGGCAGGTCCGGTCGGCCTGGGGGTGCAGGAACAGTGCCAGCATGTTCCGTTCCTTCTGGGGCTGCCGGGTGAACTCCCCCAACAGGGCGCCACCGAGCGGGTTCCAGGCCAGCACGTCCAGGAAACGGCCGACGACCAGAGCGGGCGCGGTCATGGTGTTCAGCAGTCGTAGCGTGGTGTCGGGTGCCTCCTCCGGCTCGTACGAACGCGGGGCGCGGGCCGGGTTGCGTGCGGCGGCGGCGAGGCTGTGCAGGTGGCGGGTCTCCTCGGCGGAGAAGTCGAGGGCGCGCGCGAGGGCGTCCAGGACCTGTTCGGAGGGGCGTACGTCGCGGCCCTGCTCCATGCGCTGGTAGTAGTCCGAGCTCACTCCCGCCAGTAGGGCCAACTCCTCGCGCCGCAGCCCGGCGACGCGCCGTCGCGGGCCGGGTTCGAGGCCAACGTCCTCCGGCCGCAGCCGAGTTCGGCGGGTGCGCAGGAACTCCGCGAGTTCGCGTCGGGGGTCGTCGCTCATGGCGTGGGAGGTGTCGTTCACCGCGCCAGTATGCCGTCGGCACGGCCCGCGAGGGTGGGTCTGCCGGACCCAGGAAAAGGAGAACGACCGTGATGTCGCGTGCGGGGTCCACCATCGGATCAACCACACAGCAGGCCACGGAAGGAACAGCGACATGAAGGCCGTTCAGATCACGAGTTTCGGTACCGCGGACGCACTGCAGGTCAACGAGGTCGACCGG
>Ga0307515_10000994_pt1 | contig 64784 bp, 31 predicted proteins | sample 17_EM_MG_FD_194513 | JGI IMG/M metagenome (GOLD analysis project Ga0307515, IMG submission 194513) | Populus trichocarpa ectomycorrhiza microbial communities from riparian zone in the Pacific Northwest, United States - 17_EM | ecosystem: Host-associated > Plants > Roots > Unclassified | place... | reverse complement strand
TGCAATTCTTTACGGCTGTTAGCCCGTATATAATTAGGTTTATATTATTAATAAAGCCTATCCCCTAGGTTGCCCCTTCCTTAAAGGAGTTAAGTAGGTTGCTTATAAAGAAAAGGAAGAGTATAAGCGAGAGGGGTAAACCTTGTGGTATTCCTGTTATAACTATAATAGGGGGGCTCTAGTATCCGCTAAAGACTAGTAATATTTCTTTTTAACCTATAAATCCTTAAACAAATTATATAATCTATTTTAGGAAGCCTTTTGCCCTAAGGATATATAGGAGGCGCTTATAGGGCATATTATTGTAGGCGCCACTAATATCTAGGCTAAGCATTAATACTACAAAGTCCCTTCGCATCGCCTATGCAGATTTAATGGTGGTAGTAAGTAGCGTAAGTGCTAATAGTATTAAGCGGTTCTTTCTTACCCCTATTTAGCTTTATAGTAGTAGGGCGTGTTCCTTAGCTATGTCTGCTATATGGTCCGCTATTACCTTTTCTAAGATCTTACTAAGGGTGTTTTTTAAGGCAATAGGGCGGTAGCTTCCTGGGATTAAGTAATCTACTTTACCTTCTTTTTATAAGATAACCGTCGTTATAGATCTTCCGAGTTATAGGTAGTAGCCTATAGTAAAGTATGCTCTAGCTATATCTGTAAGCTAGGGTGCTATAAGTAGTCCATAGGTCTTTAGGGCCTTATTTAGAATCCTATCTGGTCCTAGTGCTATATTATTTAAAAGGCGGCTAATGGTTCTGGCCATTTCCTCTATTATTATATCGCTGTCGACCCGCAGGCGAGTCACCGGTGTTTCACCCGTGATGTTACTAAGGTCTGCTGGAGCCGGTTAGGGGAAGAACCTTTCTATAAGGATCTTTGCCTTCTTATCGTTATTATTAGTGGCCTGTAATTCCCCTACTCTTTATAGGGGTGTAAGTCGCTAATATATAGCTTAATAATTATAATAGCTATTTATATAAAAACCAATATAGCTTACTAATTAATAAGTTAAACTCTATATAAAATATTTTATAGTATTTTATTTTAATTATATTAAAAGTATAAGGTGAGGATGTAGATAGGGAGTCCAATGATAGAATAATAGGTATATTGTATAGATAGAGACAAATCCTTAAGGGAGAAGGAGGAGTCTAAGGTGCGAGGTAAGGGGTTTCTATAGGCACGTGCAGCGCACGTGCCTCACAGGCGAGTCGCCTGCGGGTCGCCTGCACCTCGCAGTATATAGCTATCTACTCAGGTTTTACCTGACAATGCCCCCCCTTTAAAAAGGGTCGTCCCTAATCCTTTATATACTTAGGCCTCGATAAAACCCTATAAAAACCTTAATAAGGAAAAAATTAGAAGGGAAAGAGCGTCCTAATTTTGCGTATAGAGAGATAGGTGGTATACTTGCGCGAAGATATTAAGGAACTTCGACCGCCGGTCGAAGTTGTTTAATTAGTTAGATTTGGCTTACTAAGACTTCTCTGCATTTTACTAAGCTAATAGCGATTTTATATACCTAGTATGGAAAATCCTAATTAGTCTATTTAATAGGTAGAGCTAGTAGCTTAATGCTGTCGCCCGAATTTAGTAGATATAAAATATTCTAAAAGCTCGCTTGCGTAGGTAGGTCGCTAATACCTCGCGAGTAGGTTATAGGTTACTTATATACAGCTAGATTTATAAATAGTAAGGCTATATACCTATTAAACCCGCCGCTGACCCTTACTTTAGCCTTGCGTTATACTGGCATAGCGCCATATATACTTCGCGGGTAGGTTATAGGTTACTTATATATAGCCAGATTAGGGCAGTAAGGCTATATACCTATTAAATCCGCCACTAACCCTTGCTTTAGCCTTACGCGTTATCTATATAGTATATACGTGGAATAGTATATAAGTTGTCTATATAGGTCCCTACTAGTAGGCCACTAGTAGGTTATAGACCCTAGTTAAAGGACCCCGGTTTTAGACAGGTGTAGGACAATATAAGTCGTTAGTATAGGTTATTACTAGTAGGTCACTAGCGGGTTAAAAATCCTAGTTAAAGGACTTTAGTTATAGACGGACCTATCTAGTATAAGTTATTGGTATAGATTACTACTAGTAGGTTACTAGCGGGTTATAAACCCTAGTTAAAGGACCCCGGTTTTAGACGGACCTATTACCTAATATATAAATAGTCTGTAAAGGTGGTATAGAGTAACGGACTAGGTTTAGGCCTAGGAGAGTACTTTTTAATTGCTTTGGGGTCACTAGCGGTGCGCCGTAGCCTCGCCTGCGAGTCGCCTGCGAGTCGCCGGGTTGTAGTAGAGTGTGGCTTATATAGGATATTGATGAATTAAGCTTCACCCCGTATATATACCGCAACTCTTACTATAAGCGTTAGCTTATTCCTCGATCCCTTAAGACGTCCTCTGCCTTTCTTTAATATAGGCTATATCTTAGCAGTAGCAGCGCTTACCTTTTGCTTACGCTTTAGCTATAAGGCTAGGTAGTAGTATACTAGCTTTATAAAACGGTCTATAAGAATAAGGAGGTGTTTTAGACTTAGGGAGATCTATAATAGAGTTAAGTAAGTAATACCGCTAGGCTTATATAGGGGCCTTAAGGGCTGCAGCTCACTATAAGGTATATAGCGGTGCGATTTAAGCGTTAGTAGGTATTATAGTACCTAGGTATTTGCGAAGGTCCTTAGTAAGGCTAGACCTTATTATACCTTAGGAGTTCTTAAGTATTACCAGCAAGAACTTACCCCTAGGTAGTCGCGTATGGAGCGTATAAAGGCGTCCCTTATACTCTATAGATGGACTAGTAACTTAAGGGTATTTTATAAGCCGTTTCGGCTATAGTAGCTACTACTACTATTACTATAGCATGAGACTCTACGCGAAGTTAGTGCTAGTAAGGTAACTTGTAAGGTCGTCACGGGGGACTATTACCTAGGCCAAGGGTCTAGCGCTATTAGGTCAGTTAAAGTCTTAATAAAAATAGCAGGATACTCTGGTCCGCTAGCGCTAGGTTATTAGTATAGTAGTACTAGGACCGCCTATAAGGTCCATAACCCACAACTTTTATATAGTGTTAAGGGTTAATTTAGCACCTATTGTCGTATTAAGCACGTAGGCGGACTTTACCTTAGGGCGTATCTATCGTAATATATACCACAATGCGTTTCCTTTCTCCCTATCTAGTGTTAAGTCGCGATACGCCTGCGTAAGGTATACGTTTAGGGGTATACGGTATCCGTATCTTTAGGCTTATACGTAGGTTATTAGTATAGGTCACTACTAGTGGGTTACTAGTAGGTCGTAGACTCCGGTTAAAGAACCCTAGTTACGGATGGACCTATCTACTAATATACGTCGTCGGTATAGGTCACTACTAGTAGGTTACTAGCGGGTTAAAGGACCCTAGTTAAAGGACCCCGGTTATAAACGGACCTATCTAGTATAAGTCATCAGTGTAGGTCACTACTAGTAGGTCACTAGTGGGTCAAAGGGCTCTAGTTAAAGGACCCCGGTTACGGACGGACCTGCTACCTAACAGTTAGGCATTATTTATAGCGGTTTGCCACTAGTATTCTTTGCGATTACTACCTACGTTCTTCTTACGATACGTAGGCGTATCGCCGGCGTCTAGGGGGTCCTCTAAGCCATCTAGCTGTTAAGTAGTCTCCCCTAGAGCTTAGTTAGGAAAGCGTTGCCTTCCTAGGGTTCCGTTCTCTAAACCTAACCCTACGGAGCCTATACTATAACCGCGCTTTAGGCGCAAGGATCTACTATTACTAGCTACGCGGTCTTTCACAAGCTTTATAGTGTTAAGTAATTGCTCTACACGGCGGATTTCTGTAAAAAGGTCCTTAGCGGTTTTCACCCGTATAGCGAAGTTCTGGCGGAAGAGCTCTGCCTATAGGTAGGTTGGGAGATATAAGAACTAAAAGTCTACCTACTAATTAGGGTCAACAAAAGGGGTATATAAGAAGAGGTCCTCTAAGCTATATATACGGGCTAAGAAGGTGTCAAACTTCTGGTTCTCCTTTATTACAGTTATATAGTATATAGTAGCATTTTTAAAGCGTCTTACTATAGGGTTCTTGATCTGGTCTTAGACTATAGTCTTAAGTTCGTCCCATAGTAGAGGACCCTTATCTTTGGCGCCCAGGCGGCAATGCACCAGTTAGGCGACTATCTTCTCTTTTATAAAACCTTCGATGGCCTAGCGCGTACGTTACTTATAGTCGTAGTTAGCGTCGTTAATCTCAAATCAATTCTTGATTACGGCAATCCATTAGTTAAACTTCTATTAAGTAGTGCCACCAATATTAGGCGGTAACTTCTTAACTAGGGCGTTGAGATTCGTTCGTTATATACGTTCGCTGCGCGACTTATACTCTTTACTAGAGGGGCGACAGGAGGTCAAATCGATAATGCTCTATAAGTTGGCTATTTTCTTAGCCAGCTTATCTAGCTCCTTTAGGTTAGTAATATTTAGTAAAACGCTAGTAACCTTACTAAGCTTTTATTAAGCCTAGGTATATAAGTCAAACTAGTCTTTAGCGTTTGTAGATATCTAATCGTCTTAAGATTTGGAAGGTCGCGTAGATTCTGCTAATGTGCTTCTAGCACTAAATCCTAAGGCGTTCTGCAGTCGTGTCGCCAGCGTGTCGCCGTCAAGTATAGGCGTCGATCTTGTCTTCGGAGGCATCGTAAATTGTAGAAAATTAAACCGGCTATCCTCCTAAAGGGATTGGTAAGGATTTAAATATAAGGTAAGGATATAGATAGGGAGTCTAATAATAGAACAATAGGTATATTGTATAGATAGAGACGAATCCTTAAGGGAGAAGGAGGAGTCTAAGGTGCGAGGTAAGGGGTTTCTATAGGTACGTGCAGCGCACGTACCTTACAGGCGAGTCGCCTGCGGGTCGCCTGCACCTCGTAGCTATATAGCTATCTACTTAGGTTTCACCTAATAAAAAGTTTAATATATTAATTAGTAAGCTATATTTAAATTTTTATATAAATAGCTATTATAGTTATTAAGCTATAAGTATTTTAAAACTATATATAAAATAGCTTTAAATTTTTTTTTTTTTTTTTTATAAAAAGCTTAAATTACTATTTAATAAGCCATATTTAAAATTTTATATAAATAACTATAGTAGTTCTTAAGTTATAAGTATTTTAGTAGGGTAATATTAGTACCATATACGAGGTAGCCTATACTTCTATATAGTAGTTAATACTAAAATAATATATTATAAAATATTAAACAGTTGTATATTGTCTATATATATATACATTATACTAAGATATACTCTTATTACAGGGGATCGCTACTCTAACTACACTAACTACGCTATTTCTATTACATTATTATCAGCCTACTAAGTAGGTTAGGTTTTAAACACCTTATAGAACTTATTAATTGTTATTCTTTTAGTTATTATATGCCTCGCTAATATAACCATATTAATTAGGTTCTACCTATCTATACTATACATTATTAATATAGTAACTACTAGCGCTAACTGTCCAAATCTAGCAGCCCGGCTAAATACTTACACCTCTATATTTACTGTTATTGCCAGTTTAAGTAAATAGACTCTATATATAGAGACTAAATTTAAACCCTCTCCTCTAACCCTTTAGTTAATAATAAGAAATTGGACTATATTATTCTAGTAAGGACCGCCTATTAAAATATAAAACGCTTCGCAGATATCCTCCTAGTCTTTTAGGGATGTTCTAGACTCCATTTAGTAAATAGTTAAATATTTAGACTGGCTAAGCCTTTTATAGAAATACTATATTATATTATTAGTAACAGTTTACTACTAGTTTAATAGCTAACTTATAAGGCGTAATAGCGTATATGCTACTAGTTTGTAACTACTAAATAGTAGTCTCTTATTATGATTCCTTTTAAGTACTTTATTAACGTATTTTATAATTAGCTTTAGTTTTTTAGAGTTAGCAATTATACTCTAATTCCTCTAAAGCGGATTCTCGTCTAAAGGTTTATCCTATTTTTCGCTATAAAACTCATTAACTATCTACCTCGGCTTTATTCTAACTTTTGCCTTATTCTTCTACCACGCATCCTACTACTTATCTCCTACCTTAGCTAGGCCTAGAAAGATAGTAAAAATTTTTAATAAGCGACTAGCTCCCTTTAGAAATTAATTTATATTAAGGATGGGTTCTTCTCCTTTTTTTCCTTTAGCTTTCTAGTATTTAAAAGCTTTATTTAGCTGTTCAAAAGCATCTAGGGATGCTCTACGCCAGAGCTTATTAATATACGGTTTAAATATTAAATCGTTTATTATATAGCAGTCTTAGTAAATAACTAGTGGTAGCTTATTAATTACCCTTCTATTAAACTATCGGTCTTCCCCCATCCTGCGTATAATTAAGATCTTTATAATTAAAGAGGAGCATTTTTTTTAAAGCCCGTAATAACCTTATTTGGAAAAAAAGAGTAATTAGCTGCTCCTAGCTTTTTATATTTAATTAATGCTTTAATATTACGATTATTAATTAATTTTATATTTATAGAATCTGCCTAATTAGGGGCCCTAAAAATTTCTAAGGCGGGAATTAGACTTATAAAACCTTTGCTAGTTAGCGTACCGGAAGTAAACACTACTAAAGGTCGAGAGGTATAGTAGGCTATTTTACTATTGCCGTCCTTATAAGATAGGCCCGGGCGTTAAAAGCGAGGAAATACTGCTTAATTATTATATACTTATTTAGCCATTTTTATTAGATAACCTATCTCTAACCTATCTATATAGAACTCGTTGGTAAAAATCCCACTAATAATATAATAAGGACCACCGTCTCTATAGAGATTAAAAATAGTCTTATACTATTCCTAAGCGGTTTAGGTTATTGCCTAAATTTATAACGTCGTAATTATAAAATACAAAGCCGATCTTGGGTCCATTTTCCACTAGGCCTTTTTACCTTCTTTTTCGCATTTTATAGGTTTAAGAATGTCTTTATCTTTATTTATAAAATTGTACTTCTTTATACTGGACCTAATAAAAGCCAAATAGCGTACGCGAACTTATAGTTTGCCTCTAAGAATATAATTATTTAGTTCTAAGGTTTTAAACCATAATTTAATATCTTTAACCACTTAGGGCAGTAGATTCTGTCTAGTAATATATATAGTTAGTCCTACTAGCCAGTAAAGAAAATTTCTAGTAATACTTCCCTTAACACAATAGCACTATAGCATGCCATCTATTTAACTTAGGCATTAGGCATTAGGCAGCTGCGGGTGTTTATTTATACTAGGGGCAAGGTAAAGACTTTTATCTCTACCTTCTTAATTTTTCTAATTAAGCTAATCGAGGTTAATCGAGGTTATTAACACGCTAATATACCAGATTAAGAGCATTTAAAGTATTTTGCCTAAACCTATTATATCCGTAAGAAAGGTCCTACCTAGGGCTATATAATTATAAAGAGTATAGGTAATACTAAGCAGCTAATATATCTATATAGCTTTACCCTTTTTCATACTATATAAGTAGAAGGTTGCGTCTTAAAGAGTGTTATAAATAGTTAACGGAAACGAGAGGAACTGTAGCGCCTTTACCTATAATATTAGGTTAATATATACTTCTCACACGTCCTTTAGGTAATTAACTTCCTAATTAACCTCCTTAATTTTATCCTCGTGCTTATCTTCTAGTTCCTTATTAGTTGAAATAGGGTTAATTAAGGCGTTAAAGTAGCGGCGCTCCTATATACAGTTAAGATTAATTTCCCTAATATAAATTAGGTTAGGGTTATTATTTATATCCTTAATCAATATATTAATAAACATTTCGTAATTAAACTTTGGCCATTTATCACATTATCCTTTCATCTCATCCTATAGCATTATTTTAAATGTTTATACTTTGTCCAGATCTACGCCTTTTAAGAGCTCTAATTTATCTAGTAGGGGTTAGTCTTTACTACTACGGGTCTAGCTATAAGCAGTTTTAATTATAGCCGGCCGTACGGCTAATAATATACCAGTAGATATAGGTAGCGTGGACTTTAGGGTTAACGTAGGCTTTAGATTTAACTACTTAGATATAGGTAGCGTAGACTCTATAATTAACTGCTTATAACTACTTTAACCTAGGGTAGATATACCTATTCTTCTCCTAGTTAATACTAGTTGTATAATATTAGGGTTAGAGTCGGATTTAGAAGTACTCTTATTAAATCTTATACCTATAAACGTATATTAGACAATTCTATATAATATTATACAATCTTATATAAGTTATAAAATATCTTACGCTTTATAATCCGATTGGGATTTTTAACTCCAATTATAATTATATTAAGTCTAGCCTTCTTTATAAAAAGTACCGTAAATGCCAGGTTTATATAGTTAAGAATTAGTATACTAGTAGTTAGATCTACTATAGCCCAGCTATCCCTATATTTATCCGCCGAGAAGTTTATACTTATCGCGGCCTATAGCTTATTATATCTATAGTAATATATATTAACTTTCTCTAGAGAATCGGATAACAGATACTTATACTTAGTTTTTAATGCAAATCCGTATAGAATGAGGGCCCTATTTAATGGCGTTTTATTTAAGTAACTATATATAGCAAAGCTTATTTTTTAGAATAGTATAGGTGTAGTATTTAGCTATTATAGGACTTTAATAGACAGACTACTAAGCACCTAGGCAGCCTTAGAGGCTGCCCTTAATCTAGATAAGTTAATAGACTGCTCTTTAGAAAATAAGCCGCTATACTTTAGAACAATACTAGCTATTATAACCTCTACGCCTTTACGTTTATTGGTCGTTATATATCGCTATATAGATTTTTTAACAGTAATAGTAAAAGCTTTAAACTCTAATAGTAGATCGGATCTCTTAAATACGTGCCCATACTTAATATTAAGAAGGTTAAAAACTATACGCTTAACTCCATTTTATATAGGCCCGGATACTAACAACCTACCACTAAACGCTTCATTAATTTTACTAGTATAATATTAGAGGATTTCTTTATATGTTTTTTTGTTAATTATAAGTCCTTACTACAGCTTTAGACCACTTATTTACAATAAGTTCTTATTAGTTGTAGTAGTTAAGTACCAACTAGAGTCTAAATATAGCGCCGCTATTATAGTTAAGGACCCTATATATTTATAAGCGGGTAAAAGTTTTATATAAAATAGTATAGAGTAATTTATAAAGACAGTGGAGCGGATAATATATTAGATAATTAGTAATAATCTAATAAGACAATCCTAACAGTTATAATAAGAAGGTGTGCTAATAGTGTTAACTTAAGATAATAGCGGATTCTAATAAGAGCGATATAAAAGTAATGCGAGAAATAGAATAGAATATAAGTCTTAATGCGAGAAGTAGGATAAGATATAAGTTTTAATATAAGCAGTAAAATAAAATGTAAGACTTAGAGTAAGAAATGGAACGAAAGGTACGTAGCGAGATAAGATGTAAGATTTACGCTGCTAACTAAGTAAATAAAATTGCAAGATGTAAATAGCAAGGCATATAAAAACAAGTGTAATCCGTAGTAGAAGCCTTAGAATGTCAGTTATTATATATATTATATAGGAAGCTAAAGAGTTATAAATAAAATAATAGATATCCTAATAGGTATACTTAAGCAACTAGACTAGATATATATTAATAAAAGAGCTAATAATTTTATTCTTTATATTGTAACTAGTTAGTAAAGCAGCTTTAGAGAGGTAGGGGAATAAGTTTAGAACAATTTAAGATATTAAAAAATGTCTAAGATTATATAAAAAAGTGAAATATAATATAGCATTTTATTCTATAAGCGTAAGGTAAGGTAAAATATATAGTAGAGAGAGGCGGGGGGATAATCTAAGACATTATAAAAGGTCCAAGATTATATATATAAAAAAGTGAAATATAATATAGTATTTTATCCTATAAGTATAAGATAAGGTAAAGTACATAGTAGAGAGAGGTAGGGGGATAATCTAAGACATTATAAAAAGTCTAAGATTATACGAAATAAAGTAAAATACAATATAGTATTTTATCCTATAAGCACAAGATAAGGCTTTAGGATACCCTTTCATCTAAAGTATAACCTATTTTTAAGCTATATCACTAATAAAGCAACTTTTTTTAGATAAGCTGTTATATCTACTATATAGGCAACCTAAAACTAGTATCCTAGATCCCACTTATAGCTACTACACTTTATATCAAAGATATTCGCTAGACTTATTTATATATAGGTCCTATAGTCCAAATTATATATTAAGCCATCCACAACACAGCTATTATTACTCTAGCCCTATAACACCGTACTCTTATTTACGCGCCTTTTTCTTCCATTTCCTGCCATTGTTCGCTTAATCTTTTAAACTTCTATAGCCGCCTAAACCAATACTATAGCCTCTTTATCTTTAAAAACATAGCTATATTAAGCTAGTTAGCGCAGTTACTGCACTCTACTACCCTTATAATTTGGGATAAAGTATTAATATAGCACTATTACTGCTTTAAAGCCGTATACTATATACTTATAAACGTCCGTTCTAATACCCAGGCTTTTTTTAGCGGCGTTCCCGTTATTTTAGATAGTAATTTTACTTAGATTCTCCCTATTGTAAAATAGGGGACCTGTGCTAATGTTATTGCGGCCTACTTATAGTAGTTCTTCTTATAGCCTTCTCTCCGTATTCTATTACTACGCTAAAATATACGCGTTTTAGACGGCGAGCTAAATTAGCGCTTTACTACCTAGGTCTATAGTCTTTTTTATAACCCTACTCTTACTAGCTGTATCTAGTTGCCTACTAGTATCGCCTAGTTTACCAGTCTATAGCCTTTTATTAACTTTATTTACCCTTCCGCTCTTTTATAATAGGTGTATACTAATCTCTATACGTTCTACAGCCGTGCTATTTAACTATCCGTAATAATACCGTTACTGCTATTAATAATACTATTCTCTACTCTTATAATAGCCCTAAGTCCATTTTTTATTTTATAGATACTATAGAATAGGACGATCTAAATACCAAAAATACTTCCTCCTTAAAGCTTTTATAGAGCTTTAACCCTATATACCTTCCTCCCGTACGGCTCTACCTTAAGGTTAGCGCTTTAATAATCCTTTTACGGAACCTATATTCTAAAGAGGGCCTCTATAACAGTACTCGTATAGTTCTTACCCAGATAGGCCGCCGCTGTCTTAAAGCCTATATTTTTAGCGGTACCTTTACTAACTAGCTATAGGTTATCCTATAAATTATACTATCTTCTATAAAAGGTAAGCTGCCGTTTATTAATAATTAACGGCAGTTTTCTATCCGCTTATCTTTTATAATAACCGTAAATAAGTTATAGGGTTAGTCTTTTACCTTTATAAGCGTTAATTTACGGATACCGGTTTTTATACACAGTTAGCTCTATATTATACTGTCTCGGGTTACTACCATAAATAGTATTTCAGTACTACTTCCCTAAAATTAAATAAAAACGGACAATATTATATATCTAGAAGTTTTGCTTTTATAATGTGGTAGTAGTAGTAGTGGTAGTAGTAGTAGTAACGGGAGTAAAAGTAGGAGCAGAAGCAGAAGCGGTAGCAGTAGCGGTAGTAGTACTAGTACTATTGCTTAAAGAAGAAGATAATAACGACGACGATGTAAATAGCTATTGTTAATATACATTACGTAATTAATTATATAAATTATATAAAGGTACCTAAGTTAAAACAGTAAAAGGCCACCTGAGTTGAGATAGCGAGACGCCACCTCGCGTAGCGAGGTGGTAGATTAGATTTCCTCCTAGTTAGGTAATTAGTATTAAAATTAAGGCCTCCTTATTAAGCTTCCTGCTTATACCTTCTACCCCCTTATCTGCTCGCACCTTATCGCCGTTATAGATCGTTACTTTTCCATATAAGATCCTGCCACCACTAAGGATCTTTATCTTACTCCGTCCTTAATTAACCCAAAAGCTAAAAAGGCTAAAGAAGTGGAGGAGTTTAAGCTTTAAGGCAACCAGTATATTCGGTATAGTGCTTTAACAAAGCCTACTAAAAATATAAAGTAGCGAAGCTCTCCAATCTAGAAGTAGTGTAAGGATATTTAGTTAGCCAAGAACCTAAGTAGTAAGACATTCTTCTATTGCTACCTTTATAAGAAAGAGAGGTGCTATTAAGAATTAATAATTGTTTCTAGCGGGCGATTAACAGCTTTAGAACACCTTATAAATAATTACTATATAAATAAAGCTACCAGCGAGCTTAATTAATGTACTATAACTAAGGACGATTAGCCTATAATTAAGGACTACCCGTAGAGGAGGTTGCTCGACCTAAAACGTAACTTTCTTATATTTAAGGACCTCCTAATTTAATAGATTATATATTACCATATCGCCTTTTTCTAATTTAAGAATGCCTACTTCTAATAGCTATTGTTCTTCTTATACCCAGGCCTTAATAAGTTCCTTCTAAAAGTCGGTAATATAATTTAAAAGTGGGTAATTAATAAATTTAAAGATTAGAAGGCGAAACTAAGAGTAGAGCTATTATAAGCTTATAGCGCGATATTAATATCCTTTAATCTTTAGATGTCGCCAAATGCGTATATAATTCTTAGTGTAATATACCATTTTATTAACAAGGAAGGAAAGCGTTAGTATATAGTTTTAGGCCTCCGCGAAGTTATTAGTAAGCATAGTAATAAGAATATAGTAGGTGTTCCCACTACTCTATTTAAGGAGTATAATATTAGCAAGAATATTAGGTATTTTATAACTAATAACGCAAAGGCAAATAATACTTGCATTAATGCAGTTCTACAAGCTCTCTACCTAAGTATATCCGTAAAGAAACGGAAAGCGCGTTAACTACGTTGCTTTAGTTATATTATAAACCTCTACGCCTAGGCTTTTATTATTAGTAAAGACTCTAAGAAGATTTATAAGGAGCTGTTAGCCGCCTACTAAGATCTCAACTTCGCAAGGGTATATAATCTTTAGAAAAGGCGCGGCGCAGTTAAATTACTTCACAACCTTATATAATATATTTGTATAACTCCCTAATATTATAGCTTCTTCCAGAGGATTAGAATAGGTGGGTCTTTAGTAGAGTTTAATAGCTTAAAGGTAGGTGCTAAAATTCTATATAGAGATTTGGTGTTGAGATTTGGTAATATACACCCCTATAACGTTAAAAGTAGTGCGTTTAATTAGCTTAGGCTTAGATTTTATTTTCGCTAGAGGAAAATTAAATTAATCTTACCTTTACTAAATTAATTTAAACTATCTTGTAAAAATTAATACTAACGTCTACTAGCTTATTTAAAACAATTAAACGCGTTAAAACTCTTTATTTTTAGCTATTTTATAATTCCTAAATTATAAAGAATATATAGAGTTCTTCTACACTAAGTATAAGCCAGGCGCAGGAGCCAAAGCTCTTATTAAGGATAACCTTTTACTTAAGCGCTATTGGGAGAAACTTAAGCATCTACACAATTACCTAGAAACGTTCTATAAGGCTACAATTATAGTAAAAGGCAATTATATAACTCTCGCCGACCATTTCTAAATACTTAATTAGCTTTTACTAGAGCTTAAAAGGGCCAAGCTAAAATTTATAGAGCTCTTTAAGCAAAAACGGAAGGGGCTAGAGGCTGCGATATATAAATATTTAGCTAGCTGCTTAGAGGCTACATAGCAGAAGTGCAAGAAATACTTTATTAAGGCAGACGATATAGCGGCGTACTATATGGCAATTATACTAAATCTAACACTTAAGATATAATGGTTTACTAAGCAATAGACTAGTTATAAGGAGAAGGAGTAATAGATTATTAAGGTTAAGGAACTTATTAGAGGCCTCTAGCTTAAATATAAAGGCAAGCGTTAAGCCACTTAATTATCGCTAATATTAGAGCCAGTACCTATACAGAAGCCGCTAAAAGAAAAGATCTATACCTTTGCCCGAAATTATAAGCGCCTTAAGACTTCTTACTAGCTAGAAGAAGAAGCTCCAATTATATAACCTAATCGCTTTAATAACTACCTAGCCATAAATACTATACAACTCAAAGACGGCGAAGACTTTAACGTTATTTAATACTGGTAGGATCGCTACTATAGCCAGCCTAACCTTACCCGATTTGCCCTTAATATTCTTGCAATCCCACCTATATTAAATAACTGCGAGCGCCTATTCAGCAGCGTAAAGATACTACTTAAGGATCGTTGCTCTCGCTTATAAATAGATATAATTAAGGTAAATAAGTGACTTCGCCACTTATATAGGCCTCCGCAGAAAGGCTCATACAACAATAACAAGGTAGGGGTACTAGAGGGAGAGCTAGATAACTAGCCCTAATCCTTCAAGGAAGCTGCAAAGGCTCGGCTAGCTACTTCAAAGGCTATAGACGCCGCCGCCCAGTTAGTAAATAATAAGGATAATCTATAGGAGGAATACGTCCCGATTAAGGCCGACGGCAATAAGGTCGGAGTAGATAAGGTAGATAAGGTATATCCAACTAAATAGAGTTAATTTGGGGTGCAATTTTGGTAAGTATAACCTCCAACTACCTCCTTACCTCAACACCAAGACCGTGCCAAGACTTACTATTTATAGTATATATTTACATCGGAGCTCCATGGAGCTCCTGGATTTAAGAGGTGCAAAATGGCTCTGGAGTGGATTTGGGTGTCAAATCCACTCCACTCCAATCCAAAAAGATCACTGGAGACTCTGCACGAAGCTCTACACGAAGCTCTGCACGAAGCTCTGCACAAAGCTCTGCACGTGCCTCTGCCAAGTACACCCCTATATAGCCACCTTATTTTTTACCCTTCCTTCCTTCCTTACATCCTCCCTACCTAGGAAGGCACTAGAACGGCAGCCAGCAGAGGACTGTCGCCAGAACTAGACGATCGTCGCCAGAACTAGACGACCGTTGCCAGAACCAGACGACCACCGTTCGAACGACCAGCCAGCGAACGCCGCGAACGATTCAATCAATCGATCGATCGAATTGAACCAGAGCTTTGATATTGGCCCGTCGCCAAATCAAATCAAGGCCTCCTAGGGAGGCACCCCAGACGACCACCGTTCAAATGTACAGCCAGCGAACGGCCGTAGAGAACGATTTGAATCAATGAAATTAATCGATCAATCGAATCAGGCAGAGCCTTTGATCAGGCCGGCCCTTCCCCCAAATTACAGACAGGTAGGCATAGACAGGTAGGCAGAGGCAGGTATAGACAGACAGACAGATAGATAGATAGATAGACAGATAGGCAGGTAGGTAGGTAGGTAGGCAGGCAGGCAGGCAGGTAGGTAAGTAGGTTAGTAGGTCGGTAGGTAGAAAAGAACCGTCGCTATATTATATTAAATTATCTAAAATAATATAATTTATTTTACACCAACTGTGTAGACTAAGTAAATACTATTAAGTGTATGGGATAAGTAATTAATAATAACTGCGTAGGAAGAGCAAGATATATAGAATGCGCGAGAAGGGCATTATGTACAGAATACGCGAGGAGGGCATTAAGTGTAAAATGCGCAATTAGCTGCACCGCATTGTTAAATACGGCAGTACGCCGCACCTTAGTCGATACTATACGCTACACGTTGTAGTGCGCGGAATGCGCATTTGGCCGCCAAATGCTGCCAAATGCTGCAAAAATGCTGGTAAAATTTTTTCCTAACGAAGGTGTTAGCCTCTAGGCAGAACGCTAGCTTTAAGCTATTGCGGAAGTCTTAGTGCTTTTATATAGTCTTACCGTAATACGGAGCAATCTTCTCTATTTTAATAGCCCGTTTTAATAGAGCGCCTATTATATTAGTAGCCTTTTACCTAAGGTTCGGATATATTAAGCTACCGTTTAAGTATTCTAATAGATCTAGGTTAGAAATAGAAGTTAACGTTACCTTACCGCGTTAACGCCGTCTTAATATTTCCACCTCCTCCTTAAGTAACTGTAGTTTTCCTTACTCTAGGAGTTATAGCTTCTCGTTCTTTATTTCTTCCTATATAATGTCCTTACCTATAGCTTCTAGTTCTATCTAGGATGTAGGTCCGCCCATATTATCCTAGAGCCGATCCCTAGACTTAGTACTACGCTCTACACTAACGTTATACCTATATCTCGCCATTAGGTCGATAGACTGCGATATAGTTAATAAATATAGGTCGTCTTTTAATAGAGGGCTGTCGCTATATAGTTGCAGCCTTAGTAAACCGCTGGGCTACTAGGTCGCTACCCCTAAAAAGGGATAAAAATTTAGAACTATTAGGACGCTAAGGCCCTAAGGGTATATAGTAACGTAATAATAGTAGCGGAATATAATAGGTATCTAGTTCTTAATAAAGTAGAACTATAGAACTAAATTCTGCTATTCTTTAGTGCGGGGTAACTACGTTTTACAGGCGCCTTGCCTGCGCCTCGCCTGCGCCTCACCTGCGCCTCACCTACGCTAAGCCGGTTATAGTAAGTACGTCTCTATAGCCTAACAACCCCGGCAAGAAAAATAGTTAGTAAATATTCCCTAAAGCCTAATATTATTAACCCACTTATTAATAGCGCGGTTAAAAGTCCTATAGCTTACCCACTATAAGACCTATATATATTCTGCTTTATTACTAAACGGATAAAATAGGGGAGGTGTCTTATTTAGTATACTACTATTACGTTTAATACGCGGCATATTGTTATATACTACTATAGTATCGTCTACAGTTTATGGATTTTCTTAATTCCGTCCTAGAGGCTTTCTTATAGTACGGCTAGTAGCCTCTTTAAATATTTTAGTCTAAAAGACGTCTATAGATATTCCAGTTAAAGTTTACTAATTAGTCTTAACTATTACTAGGTTATATATCCTATTAAATATTATAAAATTATTATTTTAATGTATATCCGCAGCCCTATTATTTAGCTTATTAATAATATTATCGCCTAAAGCTTATATAGGTGGCCACTTATTATCTTACTCCAATTCGGCCTTATAATTAGTTATTTAATACCCTTCCGAGGTTTAATAGTATAATAGTGTATTATCGTCTATATATTATATAAGTAACTACTTATTATCTTACTCTAGTTTAGCCCTATAATAAGCTGTCTAATACTTATCTAAGCTTTAATAATGTAAGGGTATGTTATTATTTATCTCTTTAATATTAACGGCCTTATATCTATCCTTCTTCCGTTTCTATTTTTTTAGATAATATTATTTATAATAGGTTAGACCACCTATGCTTTTTACTTTAGTCCTATACTTTCTATACTACCGCTATATAGAGCTTATTTATAAATTGCCGTATTAAGTTATAACTTACTATAGTTTGTTTAGAAGGGGCCGAAAATAATATCCGTATAAAACCGTATATTTAAAGTAGTATTTATAGCTTATGCTATATTATAAGTAAAAGCACGGCAATATCTATAGACACTAATATGCTAAATAGCGCAACCTAATATATTTTGCGCTAATTTATACTAAATCGCGTTACGTTAGGCTAGGAGACTTTACTTATTACTAATATTATACCGCCTCTCTGTTATACTAAGCGTAGGATTCTAAATACTACTATTCCCTACTTAGGATATTAGACCGTCTTTTACAATAGGACGCGATATATAATAGCGGTATACCGCAAATACGGCGTGGTATAACTCTATAAGTGCCGTAGACCTGTAAAAAGATATATAGCTTATTACCGGCTTAGGTATTACTATAAAGAGACTTAATACTATTAAACGGACTTTTTAAGTAAGTTATTATTAAGGACGGTATTTTATACATTTTATTTTACGGATAACTAAATAATTTACTACATAAGTAGGTAATCTAGAAAGTTATCTATTAGGTATAGGCAAAACTCCTTAATACGATATTGCTTCTATAGCCGAGCGTATTATAATATTAATAGTATTATTATATTTAGGTTTTGTATATAAGATACACTAAAAATAAATTTTATAGTATATATTGTGTATCTATATGCGCAAAGCCGTAATTAGGCAACTGGCTCTACTAAAGAAAGAGGTAATCGCCACTTGCTTAGTGTTTTGAAGCCGTCGGTCTTAAATTTAATAATTATACCTTAATAGAGTTATAATAACCTCTCTATCACCAGCTTCCTATTATTCCCTATATAGTTAAAGGGTTCGTAAGGCCTCTAGCGCCTTATTAAGCTTAATTTGAGGTTGTTAGGCGTCCTCCTTATCTATTTCCGCATCGCGATCGGGTCCAGCGTAGAGCTTTTAGTGGTAGGCGCGCATTTTCTGGCGTTTAAAGTTAGACAATCTATAACGACGTAGCCTCTTAGAATTTTAAGACCTACCTATAATTAATAAGGTAGAATTAAGTATAGAGAGTAAGATCTAAGGTTTAATTTAACAAATTTTAATAAAAGTTAATGGCTACCTTTACTATATAGTTATACTAACTACCTTTATAGTCTTTAGTAAAATAACCTTATTTCCTATGGTTTTTACAAGCTCCTTTTTTATACCACTTTTTTTATTATAGAGTCTGCCTAAACATCTTCTGCTAATAAGATCCCTAGTTTAGCCTCTACTCTTTAGGTCTTTAATTACCTAATCCTTACCCTTTAGGTTTCTATAGTCGTCTATTCTTATTTTCTTTAGTACTACTTAGGTCTATTAGCTCTGCGCTATACTATAGTCTAAACACCTATTACGTCTTTTTTGTATACGTTAGTCCTTACTATATTTTACTTAATTTTTCGCTCTAGTATAGCTGGTTATCTACTTTAATAGCTTATTTAATTAGCTCTTTTATAGTACTTAGATCGTCTATTAGTATTATAGTTACTTAAACTTTAGCCTTTAGTCCCCTTTTATACTAAGCTATTAACGCCCCTTAGTTTTATTTAGTCTGCGCCACTAGTGTCTAAACCTACGTTATATAGTCTATTACTAATCCATTTTATATAAGTCAATATAGCTTTCCTTTAGCTATTACTATTAATTCTAGATTTTTATATATCTGCGTTAGCCTACTAGCAAATCTACCCTAGCTTAAGAACATATACCGCGCTTTTAAGTTAGTAGTTACTAATTTATTAACCTATATCTCCATAAGATAAGGTTTAAACTACTTAAGTACCCTACCTATTAAGAATAACGCTATATACGCTACCTAATCCGCTACCTATTCTAACTTACTTTCTTTATATTAGATCTTTAATCTTATTTATATAAGGAATCCCTTTAGATTATACTTTTCTCTTATAAGCCTTTTAATTAACAATATCTTAATCTTTTCTCTTTTTATATTTAATATTTATTAAAGTAGCGCCTAATTATTAGTATCATTCTATTTAATAATACTTTTTCCTTGGTTTATTGTAACTACCTATAAGCTATTACTATATATATTAGTATCTCCTTCTAATACTAAAGTAGTTGCTGCCGTAGATAGTATTGTGGTTACTTACTTAAGTAATATATTATTTAACTTCCTTTACTATAACTATAGTAGTAAATATATAATAAAGCCTTATAGGAAATACTATGATGGACTTATTAATAGGATAGGTATATAAGCATAGAATAGTTAATAATATAAATATAACTAGTAAAGTAGGTTACCTAATAGATTAACTCTAATTATATTTTAAGATTTACTATAAAGAAGAAAACTATCTAAGTAGAGACTAAGGTTCTTAAATATATAATACTACGCCTAAGAAATATACTAAGTACGTTAGTATATTAGTATATTAGTATATCGCGTTCCTATATTCCCACGTTTCTACGTTCCAAACTTATAACGTAACTCGCTATATAACTTAACTACCCCTTATCCTATAGCTTAATCGGTTTTAGTGTATTTTATACTATCTTAACTAACCCATACATATCTCTTTTTAATAGTTGTACTATTGCCTATATAAGGTCTATAATATTTTACCCTAGATAAGATACTAAAACCTAACTTACTAGAGCTTCTACTACCATCCTTAAATACCTCGGTAAAGAAGCCGTATTATATTATAGTTCCGCCTAATAAAGCTAAGCTAAAAAAGAAGAGTAAAATATGGTTAAGAGGTAATTAAAGAACTATATAGGCTTTTTTGCATACGTTACTAAAGACTAAAGCCTTCTAACTTAAAGATTAGCCTTTAATATAGAGCTTATATTTTATAAAAAGCTACACTATAATTAGCTCCTACTGCCGCCTGAGAATTAGAAGGAGCTTTAAGGATATTAATATAAGGAAAAGTTCGCGGCTATTGCTTAAAAGGAGTATATAGACCTTTAAAATCGAGGAACATTTTAAATCATTAACGAGATAATCTATATTAAAACCGTATCTATTATCTGGGTATTTACTTATAATACTAATATTAAAGAATATCTAACGAGGTTTAAAGCTCGTCTTTATATATAAGGTAATTTATAAAAGTTAGTTTATAAAGACACATATACTATAACTTTAGTAGTAAGATCGTTTAGAGCCTTAATAGCTATTATCGTAATATTAACCTAGACTACTAGTAAGGTAATGCTATTAATATATTCGCAAATAGCGTAATTAATTAGGTTGTATATATTAAGTATCTAGATAGATTTTTAATTAAGGGTAAGTGCCTATTACTTTAAAGAGCGCTCTATAGATTATAACGATTACCTTAACTATAGTATAGTGACTTAATAATAATAATACTAAAAAAGGAAGGCTTAAAACTAGTAGCGGAGGAGCCTTGCCTATATTAAAATAATTAGCCAATAGTCTTTTGCTACGTTAATAATATTGTAGCTACCTATAGAAAGAAAGACCTACTTAAGCTCTAAACTTTTAAGGAGTACCTTATAAGAAGGTATAAGATTAAGGACCTAGGTAACTTTACCTAGTTCTTAAATTTTTTAATTATCCGTAATAAAAATAATAGGAAGCTTTAGCTTAGCTAGGACTCCTATATTAATAAAATTGCAATAAGCTTTAAGTTAAAGATTATTGTAAAATATATATACTAATAGTTACTAAGGAACTTAAGCCTTTAAGTAGGATATCTATATCTACTAAAGGAAGGTCGGATTAATACTCTATATAGCTAATATTACTTGTCTAAATATAGTAAGAACAGTAAGTAAGCAATTAGAATTCTCTTAAAATCTGTTACTAATTTATAACGCAGCTACTATAAGGGTAATTGCCTACCTTTATAAAACTAAGACTTTTGTAATTAAGTACCTAAAGGAGAATATAATAAACTATATCTTTATAATGGCAAGTAACGCGTTATTTAAAGATAATCTAGTTAGTAGGAAGAGTATAAAAGGCTATCTATTTACCTTATTTAAATGACTAATTAACTAGCAATTAACTAAGTAATAAATAGTAATAAAATTAAGCACTAAAGTAGAGCTTTTAGCCCTATCTCATACAGCTACTAAGTTAATTTAGTGGCAGCAATTCTTTAAAGAAGTTATATTTAACACTAATAAGAAGTAAGTAATCTATTGCAATAATATAATAATAATTTAGCTACTTACTAAAAGCGACGCAAAGCTTAACACTAAGCTCCGATACGTTAATATCTATTACTACTAGCTCCACTAAGAAGTTTATAAAAGGGTTAATATTAAATAGGCCCTAACTATAGATATAATAATAAACAGCTTAATAAAGGCTCTGCCTTATTAAAAGTATAAAATATTTATTTAGTAATTAAACCTTATTAATATTAAGGATCTAATTAATTTAATTTAAATAATACTTAGGCAGGGTAACTATATAAAGGATTTCCCTTAACTTAATACCAAATTAGTATTATAATTTTTTAGTATTTCTGTAGCAGCCTAGAAGGCTCTATATAGCTAAGGGGGTATATTAATCTAAATCGGACTTCATTACTACTATTAAACTACTATCTAACCACCTAGATCATCTTAACGTACTTTATCTTAGTTATCTCTTAATTTATAACTAAATATCTTATTAAATATATTATTACTTATTTTTATTACCTATTTTAACTTAATTATCTAGATCTACCTAATATATATAAAGAGCTTTTAGAGCCCTTTTTAATAGACAGAGTTCTTATTCCTAATCGTCCGTTTAACATTTAGAGATATATTTTTACGCCTATTAGCACACGTAAGGGCGAAGATACTTTACGCGTTAGCGCGTAGTAGTGATAGCAATAACTATATAACTATAATTAGCTCTATAATTCCGATTATTATATAATTAAAAAAAGTGATTCTAATTTAGTTATATAATTATATTAATTACATCTTTTAGGCACAGGTCTCTACGTAATATTATCTATACGTAAGTTATTATATATAGATAACTTACTTACACTAGAGCTTACTTAGAGCTCCCCTATAAGGGGATCTTGTAGACAGGGGGCTATAAGGACACGATTGTAGAACAGGATAGATTAGTGAGAGAGAGACGAATCATTAAGGAGGTAAGGCCTCTGGGATTGTGGAGACTATATACTACAGGCACGTACCTCTAGTACGTGACCGGCAACCATCCAAGGGGCGTCTAGGGGTTGTCCTAAGGGCAACCCAAGGTGTCCGCAATAATATCCCTTACATTGCCCCCCCCCTTCTTGCGGTCGGCCCCTGATCGCCATTACCTTGCGGTAGGGAGATTATAAGGGCTCGTCCCAGAAGAGGTTCGGAGGGATATTAAAGAGGTGTCAGCATGCCGCTGTATATCATCTATCTATCTAACCCCTGCTTTAAACTCCTAAAAAGCCTTAATAAGGAAAAAATATAACTAGAGAAAAGACGTGAGGATTGCTAGGAGACCCATCGGAAGCCTACTAGAAGTATACTGGTAACTACCTAGGCTAACACAGAGATTTTTATGCAACTCTGCTTCTAAGCCTTTATGCTAGTCTGCAATTAATCACAAGTATTATAGGCAATTTAGTGTTCTAGTATAGTTCCGTAGAACCTTTTAGTATAGGATTTAACGTATAGAGCCTTAGCTTGCCGTCATCTTTAACTGCTAAGATGTGGTCTATAATTCTTTCTTATAATCCTTTTCTTATAATCCTCTGCGTCACTAACGCATTACTCCCACATTTACCCTCAGGCTATTAAATGCGGTTAAGGTATCAATTAGTTAGTTAAAGAGACTTATCTCTTAAGATTTGGTGTATATGCTTTTAAATCTAGTGGTCCTATACTATATATTTAGCGTAGCTCTACTATCTAGCAAACAGGGACATTTCGCGATAGTAATTATAGCTATTATGTAATTGTCAAGAACGTCTATAATATTATTCTTTAATACTATAGTATCGTTTTAGGTCTAATTTAACCTATATACGTCTTTGATTTAACGTCTTAATTGCCTTCCCCCGGCCGCGTAGTCAGTTTTTATAAGGAAGTAATAGTCAAATAACTTATACGCGTGTTTCCTTTCTTCTAAATAGCGCTATTATAACGGAGTTATATCGGCAAGGTTACGGCTATTCACTAGAAGGGTATTAGACGGTAAAGTATAAGGACACCTTTACTTATCAAGCTGCTCCTTTTCCTTAACACCTTACTTTCCCATTATTAACCTTCGTCTAATTTTGGACGTATCTTCGATATATTATTAAGATTTTCTTCTTTTCCATTAATAATTTAATATACCTCTTCGTTCTCCTACTAACTGCTCTTCTAAGTAGATTTCACAGCGTATCCTAGCCTTACCTTTATATATAAAACCCCAACCTCCGCTAACTCGCAACTAGTGCTAGTTCTGCCTAAATAATTTTGCTTATATATCTTTAAAAGACCAGAAATCTAATAATAGGATTCTAGAGGCTTATAATAAGACGCACTATATTAGATCCAATACCTTCAGTCCTTATAATTAATGTATGCATACTAAGAGCGGCAGTTGCGTTAAGGTAAGCTTTTCTATCTTTAATAGATTTCCATTACTAACTTTAAGCTTTAATAGCCTGGGCCTAAGTGGCGACGTTCCTTTAATATCCTTAACTACTATATCACCCGGGCTCTCTCTCATTCTAGCGTAAATGCTAAACAACTTAGCCAAATTCGAGACTATGCTATAGCCATCTACATTACCTATAATTCTTAGCAAGCTAGCCAGTAACGCCTAATATAAGAGTAAGGTTAGTATACTAAGGATAGGGTAAGAAATAGGGGTAATAAGAAGAAGGTTACCATCTACTATAGGAAGGAGTTCGCGCATGCGCGTCAAGTTTTAAAAGAGTATAACATAATAAGGTATTAGGTAGGTTACCCTTTGGGTACCTAGCGGATAGGTAACTAATAGTTGCCGTAGTAAGGTCTTAGTGGTTCTGGACTATGCCAGCCAGCTAACGTCTCTATTTATTCTAGGCTTAAGCGTGTCTTTATTAACTATAAGCTTACGCCGCAAGAGCTTCGTTGGTATTGGTTTAGACCTAATATTAGTGTTAAGCGTTTAAGAGTCTCTGCTCTAGCTACACCTCATCGTCCTACCCTTATTTTTATGCCTACTTATACGCCTACCAAGGCATCTGGATTCTATTCTTGTTAGCTATTACTTAGTGGCCCGATAGATACTAATCCTACTCCTAATAATAATAAGGCGTAGTGGCTTTTCAGATTAGGCATTTATGGTTTAGACTTTTAGGATTTATTCTTATATATAGTAGCAATTAAGGACCTCGATTAGGTGCTTGGGAAGGCCTTATAAGGCTTTTAGAAAGGGCTTAGAAGCCCTAAGAATAATATTCCTAGTATAGATTAATAAATAGGAATGCAATTCTAGTAAAATACCCTATTAACTCTATACTATATACGTAAAAAGGCTAAGAACCCATCCTGCCTTAGGCCGTAGCCCTATCCCTATAGTTTCCAGAGCCCATCCGTTCCATATCTAATTTAACCTATTTACTCTTTTTACAAGCTTTCTTCCTAGGTCGCAATAATACCGTAGTATTAGAGCGCTTTCTGCGACTTATAGATTGTGGACCTTAGTCCTAATATTCTTTTAGAATATCTTCGCAATAATTAAGGTAATCCTCTAGTTTCTATATAAAGTCCTTAGCGGGCCAGCCTAGCTATTTAACTTTAAATTAAAGCTTATTCTTAATAGACTTATAGTATAGTATAGCTTTAACCTCGTACCGCTCGCTTACCACCTTAGGGTATTTAATTGGGCCTAGACGGAAGTTCTTTTCCGGTGGTAGTCTATACTATGGCTCTAGTAGGTTTATGTAAAACACTAAATATATATAGGCCATAGATAGGGGTAGCTAGAGATAATAGGCTAGCTTACCAATTCGTTCCTTAACTTAGAAGGGACCTAGGTATCTTATATTAAGCTTCTTTAATAGTTAACGGGTCTTAATATTTGTTAAATATAATAGAACCTTATTACCTACTCTAAAATACTTGTCTTGGTGCTTACGGTTATACTAAAGTCTTTACTGCTCTTAGGCATCTTACAGGCTCTGCTTCGCATACTTTTATTACTCCTCCTATTCCTAGAGGTATCCTTATACTCTCCGGTAGATGTCCTTAAACTTCCCAATAGGATCCCATAACTAATCATACGGCCTTAGCCAGTAATTATTGGGTATACTATTAAACCTAAATAGTTAAACGCCATAGGCAATCTAGATTAGTGCATACTTATGTAATGTATATTGCTTTAAATTATAAGCGTACTCCGCGTATAGAAGTAGCTTGTACTAGTTATCTTACTAGTAGTTTAAATATATTTATAGGTAAGACTCTAGTTCCTGGTTCTGGCGTTCCATTTACCTATCCATCTACAGGTAAAAAGCCGTACTATACTAATAGTCTATCTTTAAATGGAAGCATAGGTCCGACCAGTATTAGCTTATAAAGACGCTGCCCCTATTAGTAATAATGGAGTGTAGCTAATCTACTTTAAGAAAGCATTTCTCCTTAATTAGGTTGGCGAGCTCTTATACGTTAATTATCTTATTAATAGGAAGGTATTAGACGTACTTTAAAAACCTATTAATAAGTATAAGGACCGAATTGTATATTCGTCCTTGGCTATCTTTAGATAGTAGGAGATCTGTAATAAAGTCTATAGCGTAATGTCGCTATAGCTTACTAGCGGGGGGAACTAATTTAAGTAGACCCTATAGCTTGTACCTACGGATCTTGTATACTTAACACTTCTCGCAATAGCTAATATACTCCTTTACTTCCTAATTAAGCCTTAGCCAATAGTATTTGCGCTAAAGTAATTCTACTGTCTTTGCTTAACTATAGTGGCCGCCTAAAGGATCATCGTAATTCTTTATAAGAATCTTTTGTCGTAGATTTGCTTCTTATAGTACCTAAACCTTGCCACCTCTACGTAGTAGGCCCATCGGGTCTAGTTCCCAATAGTGGCGCCTAGTAGTTTCCTTTCCGTTACGTTTCCGGTCTACTTCCGCATTAAGGATAGCATAGGAAGCGTCCCTCCGTTACACCTTACGGATAAGATCCGTTAACCTTTTAGATAGTTCCCGGGTAAAAGCTGTTTTATCCCATACTACTCTAAGTATAAAACTAGATAGTACTATAGATCTTATAACTCTTTAATACGCGTATATTAGGAAGGCCGCTATAAGGTTAAAGTCCTTTAGTTATTATAGGGCTCCAAGTTCCAATTGCTCTATAGCTTCGCTATTAGCTTAAGGGGATAGCTTAATAATTAGGGATAGTGTATTACTAAGTTCCGAGAATGTATTAGGGACGTCCTGTCTAGGTATATTTGGACCCTTATTAGTAACGGACCGGGTACTAGCTAGAACGTTAGTAAAAACCAATAGGGCTTATACCGCCTAAGACTTAGTATATAGAGCTATAGGTGCTTAAGCATCCTATACCCAGAGCTTATTCTATAATATAGGGAGTAAGATATCTATTATCTGTTTTCCTTCTCCTGTTTTAAAGCCTTTAGTATAATCTAGCCGTTATAACGGTCTATCGGCAGGGTTGTTTTCCCCTAGCTTATATTTAATCTTAAAATTAAATCGCGTAAGCTCCTCTGCCTATCTAGCTTGTTAAGGTATAAGCTCCTTTATAGTTATAAAGTAGCGTAGATTATAGTAATCTAAGAGTATATAAGTGGTATGGCTCGCGTGCTTAAGGTAGTATCGCCACTATTTAAAGCAGTCGACTATAGCTAGTAGTTCCTTATCGTGGGTATAATACCTAACTTTAGGTCCCTAGAATTTTCTATTATAAAATGCTACTAGTCTCTAATGGAGCTAAGTAGCGTCCGGATGCCTATTAGGTTGCAGTAGGATACTAATAAGGGCAAAATTTAATGCATTAGTAATTATTATTAATGGCTAATCTAGGTCAAAATGCCGCAGCAATAGAGCTTCTATAAACTTTACGCGAAGTTCCTAAAAGGCCTTTTAAACCTTTTTAGGCCATAACCATGGCTTATACTATTTAGTTAGTCCCTTTTTAGTTTTCTTCCTTACTGCCTTTAAGCTTTTTGCTCCTTAGGTTAGGTCTTAGGAAGCTTCTATAATATAGTTAAATAGGTATTAGGCAACGTCTAAGTAGTTATAGATAAAGCGCCTATAGAAATTAGCAAAGCCTAGGAACACTTAAACATCCTAGTAGCTCTTTAGCTCCGGCCACTCCTAGATCGTCTATACCCGTACTAGGTCCATAACTATACCTATAGGCATTATAATGTAACCCAGGAACTTAACCTGCTTAGTGTTAAAGATATACTTTAATACCTTAGCGTAAAGGCCCTAATTATCTAAATGTTCCAGCACTTCGCGGACGTATTACTTGTATTAATCCTCGTCTTCTAAGTAGATTAAGATGTTATCTAAATAAACAATATATATACGGTTAACTAGTCCCCTTAAGGCTTTATAAATATACAATTAAAATGTCGTAGGCGTATTAGCTAGCCCGAAAGGCATTACCAGATACTTAAAGTAGCTATATTAGGTCTTAAAAGCGGTCTTCTACTTATCCCCTTCTTTAATACGGAGCCTATAGTAGGCGTCTTATAAATCCAGCTTTGTGAAGATCTTCGCCCTAGATAGTTAATCCAGTATTTTACTAACTAGTGGTAGCGGGTAACGGTTCTTAATTATAATCTTATTAAGACCGCGATAATCTACATATAGCCTTATAGTTCTATCTAGTTTTAGGATAAAGAGGATTAGTATGCCTAACGGCGACTTACTAGGCCGGATCCACCCCTTTTCTAGTAACCCATTAAGGTACTCCCGTAGGATCTTAAGCTCTTTACGCGAGAGGTTATAGATAGGAAGGTTTGGTGGTTATTTACCTTCTTCTAAATTAATTACATAATCGTACTCTAAGTTCTATAGTAGGACTTTAGCTCTCCTACCCGAAAATACCCTTAGTAAGTCCCTTAGGCCTACTGGAATATTTAATAAATTAAGGTCGCGTTTATCCTCCGCGTCATTATTAGGTAGGTCCCGGAGCTCCCTTAGGATACTTACAGGCAGCGTTATACGCTATAGTGGTTACTTGTATATAATTACCACCGTATATTAAACCGTTTTATACGGTAGCCAGTAGAGGGCAGGGAACTTCTTAACGTAGCGTTTAAGGTGCTATAGTATACTCTTTATATATTGCTTAAGCCAGAGTAACCCGTAACGGTTAAAGTATCTTATAAAATCCTTAAGATCGCCGCCTCCCTATAATGTCTCCGCGACCTATCCAGTAGTTCCCTATAGGGTCTCCATTATAGAAGGGTTATTACCTATACTAGGCTCTATACCCATCTTGCTATTAAATAGGGGTTGGATCTAATACTCCTTTAGGTATAAAGCGTATACTATTTCGCCTAGGGCTATATTCTCTAGGATGTCCTTTAGGCTTATTAGTAATATACGCCCTTCCGAATCTTTATTGTTCCACTATTTAAAGGCTTTAGTTTTAAAGCGTATTTTAGAATCTACTTCCGTAAGCTAAGGGTATCTAAGGATAAGGTCGTAACCTACAAAGTCAGCCGCCTAAAAGGGTTACGGGCCGACCACCTTAGTGCGGTTGTGCATATTAGCTACTAATACTGTAAGCTTATAGGCACTATATAGTTTAATTCGATGCTTATCTAGGAAGCCTATAATAGGTTTCCGCCACCTTTACAATGGGATAAGTTTATGCTTTTTTACCAAATCATATCGTATAAGATTAATTTCGGCGCCGCTATCGTATAGTGCTTGGAACTATTATACCTCACCTATAGGGAGTGTTATTTCTAGCTTAATAGCAATATAAAGAGTCTCTCCTTCTATATCTTGCCCTAGTTATAGCCAGGAGAGGTCCGCGACTAGGGCTTTTCTTTTTTTAGATTGTTAGTGCGGTTATTACCCTACTTATTTTTCCAATAGGATCTGCCTCTGGAGTTTTCTCTTAACTTCTTAAAATGTTTCTGTAAAGGTGCCGGATAGGTATCAGGTTAACCCTAGGAGTCTTTTCTATTATTTAAGGTTCCTGACTTTAACCCTTCCGAAGTTCTCTTTAAGAACAGCTTCTTTAAAGGTTAGGTCTGCCCTGCGTTACTACTAAAGTATTTACACTTTTAGTAACCCCTCGGCTTCCTACTAAAAGAGGTCTAGTTCCTTACCGCATCTTCGGCGTTTAAAACTGCTCGTTTAAAATCCGTATATATAATAATCCGCGATAGGGCTCCCACGCGCTTTATTTTATTACAAATTGCTAGCTTAATTCTAGCCTAGATAAACCCGATCTTCTCCTTCTTATAAATACTACTGTCCTTATTTTTAAAGGGCTCTAGATCTATCTGCTAAGTATAAGTTTCTATAAAGTTTATAAACTAGCGGAAGTTATAGCGGTCCAGCTATATCCCATTCTAGAATAGCTTTATATTATCGTATTATATAATATACGGATCTTAAGTCTATTTCTTTAAGAAGGTTTATAGCTATGGCTATATAGTAATTTACTCTTTATTAAGCTGATTAAGTGCAATCTGGTTTAGTAATCGGTCTTTAATCTTACTAATAATCCAGCGTATACGCTCTTTAGTATTATCTTATATTATTAGCATCTTAAAGAAGTTGTCTACCTTATAAACCTAATCGTCTAACTGCTGGGCGTTGGGTCTATGGCGGAGTTCTAAACTACTAGAGGCCTTAGCTAGTCGGTCTATATCCTTTTTCTATTTATAGCGTAGATAACTCTCTAAGTCTTCTATACCTCCTTAGGTAGATACTAGGTAGCTCCCGGGAAGCCCTTAGCCTTAACTAGGTTATAAAAGAATTTGTCTAGCTTAAATTAAACCCTACTAGATCTAGATTTGCCCTTAGAGGGTTCTAATATATTTATTAGTAGCTTCCTCCTACATAGCTTCCGAGAGCCTTATAACAGCTTCCCAATATCCGTCTTAAAGGAGATTGGTATAGGGCTCTTAACCTTTTAAACTTAGGCCTAGGGAGGCTCTGTCACGGGACTCACTCGTTCTCACGTCTCTGCGCGTTTTGACGTTCTTGACCCGTGCTTACGTTCGTCCCGAGACACCTACGCACGTTCCCCTATAACCCCTATTTATACCTTGTACCTGGCACACGAAGACTCTTCTTCTTCATCCAATGTCTTTGTATCAACCACGCATAGTTACGTGTACGTAGCCTTCTCAATTACTACCTCGTTTAGTACATTGTATCCCGGTTCGTGCCTACTCCGTAACAGGCTCCTGCTATAGAGGTAGTATTAGTACTAGTAGCTAGTGTAGGCTTCCTAATAGGGCTTAGGTCTTAAGTTAGTGATTAGCTTAGATTACCTAAAGGGGTAGGCCCGCTTAGCTCGTAAGCAGTCTATATACTGCTACTATACTAATTATAGGCTGGTGGTCTTCCGGGAGGGTTCCGGTTGGTTCCCTAGTCGGACATATTAGTATATTCCTCTGGCATTTTTAGCTTAGGGGAAGATCTTAAAGTCACCTCTAGCGCTTAATCTTCTAATTGGCCTAGGTAGGGCCAGAGGGGTTCCGGCTGCTTTCTAGCGGTGTTACGACCGTCGTAGAGGGTGTCTATATTTTCCTTAGCGTTGCCGGTAACCATAGGTGTACAAAAGTCTTTGAGCTCCTGGAGTATCTGGGTATTAGGGCTCATTCGGCCGTCTTGCCCAGAGGGTTATATTATCGTAATCTTTTACTATCGGAGGGACCTTCCTGCCTTTACGCGACGGCTTTCCATAAGGTATCCGTGGAGTTTCCATTTAAGTCGTCACAAGATTTTAAGGGAGGATAGTAGTTATAAACAAAAGATATAAACAAACAATCTAGTCCTTAAAGCCGACTGCCCTTCCAAAAAAGAGTAGAAAGGATTCAAATATAAGGGGATCTTATAGACAGGGGGCTATAAGGACACGATTGTGGAATAGGATAGATTAGTAAGAGAGAGACGAATCCTTAAGGAGGTAAGGCCTCTAGGATCGTGGAGACTATATACTACGGGCACGTGCCTCCGGCACGTGACCGGCGACTATCCGAGGGGCGTCCGGGGGTTGTCCTGAGGGCAACCCGAGGTATCCGCAATAATATCCCTTACATCCCCCTAAAGCTCTACCTCTCCCTTTTTTTATTTCCGCTATTTCCGCAGTTAATTATATACTTATGTCTACGTAATATAATTAGCAGGTGCGATTATAATTAGGTTGGTTATGTTCCTATATAATATAACATAATCGTAACTAACTAACTGATTATTGCCATCACTGGCGCATTAGTTCGGTATTATTCGTGATATTAATCTCTACCCGACTAATTAACGCCATTTTTAAAATAGGATGCTATTAGAGGAGCGGCGCCCTAGGGGGGTTTTTTATTTATTTATTTATTTATTTATTTATTTATTTATTTATATATACGCAGACGTACAGTGATATGCACGACCAGCTTCACCCCTCTTTGGCGAGCGCTCCAAATTTTTTAATTCGGTACGCGCACCCAATCTCGCTTTGGTTGCCACCAACTGTACATAGTAATTGTAGCGAAGTCGTATGCTTGGCTGCAAGAACCTTCGCAATCGGCCCTCCTCCGCAGTGCCGTAATCTTTGTCAAATGTCGTAAGGTTTCCACCTGTACGATATTGCCAAATTCCATCGACCTCTCTGCGGAGACAGCGCTGTATTCGCGTTTTGGCGGCCACAGCGGAGGCGTAGTTAAGGGGGAGAAGAGGAAGTGTACATCTTCAATTTGGTTCTCCTGGCCAACCAAAGCGAATCTCCAGGGCAACCAAGGCGATTCTCCAGGGCAACCAAAAAGGTCCTTGCGCGTAGCCACAACCGTTCGCTTTAATTACAAGCGAGACTAGATGCGCATACCGAATTTAAAATTTCGCAGCGTTCGCTAAAGGGGGGTGTGAAGCCGGTCGTGCACATCACTGTAGACTAGGGAGGAGGAGAGATAGAGAAAGCATACCTAGCCTACCGGCCACTTAGCGAGCGGATAAGTAACCTTACCGTATAGGTAAATAAATAGGCGCACGGCTGGCCCAATGGGCTAATGGTACGCGCGTATTAGCGGCTCGATTAGCGAGGGTAAGATATTCGAATATGTCCACGGGGGTTGTATGTGTCACGTGCGGCTCAGCTCGCGGTATTTGGTGTTCCAAACCATTAGGAAGGCAGTGGTAGCCGGCCGTCATAACCCACGTTAGTTGCTTTGCCGCAATTCAAAAACGTTTGCGAAAGACTTCGAGAAAGCTTTACTCCAAGCAAATTAGTGAAATGCCCATTCTTCATAGTCTACTTAGGATATTCAGAAGCTTGTTCAAAGTGTCTTTGGCTTAAACGAAGACTGCCCTTCCCTTTATCCAACTAATTACCGATATTATTGTTCGGGGGCCATATAAGGGCGTGGTATTGCCAAGAACATGGTACGGCAGTTTTAATTTAAGGCGTCACTAAATATGCACCTTGAAACATACATGATTAAGTTGCATACGCTCAGCCGCTCCAACTCCATATAAAACGAAGCCGTGCACAACAAGTGTGCATTAGCGGTCTCCGCTTGCAACCCAAGACAGCTAAGTGAAATAGTAATGACTGGGCAGCTAAATGCAGCCATATGGCCTCTAGACCAGGGAAACCCTCTGCGAGCTAAAAAAATTATGCATAACATGGCCCATTGCCCAAATTTCCGGGCAATTTTGCTCTTAATATTCACACTTCTTGTCTGCTCTAACTATGTATATGCCAGTTGTGGGATAAGGGAGCCAAGGCACGACGGTTGTATACTATGGCAAGTCGACTATCCCCCTTCTCTCGCACTCCGGAAATTCGCTCTTCCAGCCCGAGCCCCAGCCGTCCAACAGACGAAATTCATGGCATTTTAGCTTCGTCCGAACAGCATCAGACACCACATCAGCAAGACACGTTACCGCAGCAAGGCTTAGGAATTGAGTTATCGAGACTTCCTTCCCCAGCTTCCCCGGCCCGGTCTACTTTTGCGACTAGACATAGCCCTATATCTGAGTATTCGCCCGTGCCATCAAGCCCTTATAACCTACGCCAGACGAAATCAATAGCTTCTCAGTCTATCGAGAGCATACCCACGCTCCTTCCTCGGAGTACAAGCGAAAGCCGCTTCAGATCTGATCCCGATATACAAAACCTTATTCAAAAACGTGCCGGGGAGGTCGCACAATGGGGAATTCATTGGTGGACGCCGACGTCAATGGTTGGCCTCTTCATTCTTGGACTAATAGGTGCGATTGCCCATCATGCCTTTTACAAATCCCTCCACGGCTGTGAAGCAAAAAATCAGCTGGAAATGGTACGATACGGGACAGCGTTAGCCTACTTCACGAAGGCGACGCTTGTAGGAACTGTTGTCTTAAGCTATCGGCAGAGAATTTGGCAGACATTCCATAGTAGGGTTTTAACCTTGGGAGCTATTGACGCGCTTTTTGCTGCGACCGATGACCCGACATACTTTAAAAACTGGGAGATGATCCGAAATGCTAAATTGGCAACAATAATGGCACTGGCTTCCTGGTAAGGATTATCCCAATTCCAAATCCAGATTTCCCTTCGACCTCTATCGCAGTGCGGACTATAGCATCATCTCCATATCTCCTTAGAAGTCGTGGCCTTATTCCATTTCACTATACTTACCTATTACGCATACCCTTTAGTGTGAACATCTTCTGATTTGATTCAAGGCTCATACCTATCGCATCGGTACTCTCTCCGGCTTCCCTAACGTCAATTGTTACTACTGAAATTCTGTCGAACACGACTACAACATGTCCGTCTGTTCCGAGTCTGAATATTAGCGCAGAGTCGGACAAAGACTTCCGGCATCAGAGAAACGTTTCCGGTGTTCCTGCCGTTTCTCTATTATACTGGAACACCACGGACCTACGTGCAACACAACCGGGTTGGTTCGATTATTGGGACGAACCCAGCCAGCCTCTAGATCGCCTAGCGTTAATGAGTGCGTTCAGTGGAGGTCCTCTTCCACGTAAAGATTTCGCCAATCAAGCGTGTGGCTTAGGCTGGAACTGCTCATACACAATATCTTTCACGGCGCCGGGCTACCAATGCAAAGAGCTTGCAAACGGCAGTTACCCAAATACACAAGGCCTTGAAAACATTGGAGCTCCGTTCAATATTAGTTCCTTAGCACCTATTGGTCCCAACATCTACAGGGGCGAAGTAAAGATCGGCGAATACCAACGCCCACAAGTACCAAGTAGTCGGGATGGCACACCTATGCAAGGACCTCCATATCCGGAAGACCTGGGTGTCTTTAAGATGGAACCAGTGATATGGATTGGGTATACTACCAATACCAGCCAGCCACTACCGCCAGGGTCTCCCTTTGCAAGCAAGTGGTTGACCGTGATGATGCCCAAGATTTTCTCCTGCACGCTCTACAAAACTCAATATTCTGTCTTCTTCGATCACACAGAAAGCTTCTCAAATGCCACTGTCACTGAAAGAAGATTCCTCGCACCAGTTATCAATACCACCTTTGGCTGGTTTCCGAACGGGACAGTTGATACATCCTCTGTCGTCCCAAGTTCCAACCTCGTACGCCCAGACACCAACATTACGAACTACAAGCTCACAGCGGCATATCACGCAATAGGCTATGAGTTCCGATCTTTTTTGCAGGGCCGGATTGAGCGAGAGCCAAACTTTCCTGGGCCCAGCTATTCCAGACCAGTGGATACTGACATAACGAAAACACGCCTAATCTATACCAAAGATCGCTTCAACCGAGATGTCCCTGTCGAAAATCTACAAACCCAAATAGAATCATTCTGCGATGACCTGATCCTTTCGCTTTTCTCCAGACCCAATCTCGTCATCTCCTCTACTACGAACGCGCATTGCGTCAAATCCCGGAGCGTTAACATCTTCTACTACGGTTCTCGCAACTTGTGGATTGGTTATGCCATTGTTATAACTATAGCCCTCGTTTTTCTCATCGTAGGCCTTCTAGCTATACGAGCAAACGGCATCGCCTCCGACATTGGGTTCTCCCGAATCTTGGTTACTACACGCAACCCTCTCCTTGATGATCTGAGTGTGGGTGCTTGCCTCGGGAACAGTCCTTTCCCGGCAGAACTTTCAAGAACGAAACTCAGATTCGGTGTTCTAGAGGAGGGTGCCTATGACGAGAGCGTGGGAGATCGGGGCGGATTTCAGGGCGTACAAATCTCGCACTGTGCTTTTGGCACCGAGGCGCAGACTGGGCAGGTCGTGGTGGGAAGGGCATATGCCTAAATGAGCACGCGGAAGCCTAAGTTAAGGCCACTCTACCTAGGGCTTGAAGTTAGCGGCTACCTACGCTAGACTATTTTGATTCGTAGCGGTCGGGATATTCGCCCACCTGGCTCCTTACAACAGACAGATTATCCATCAAGAAAGGAAACAACCTCAGGAGTGTTGTCGGGATAGCATACCAAGCAGTAATTCCGCAGAGGATCATTTCAGATTATGCTCCCATGGCCAACGGCGTGTACAGTACCTCGTTTCGGGAGTTTAAGGATTCGATACCATTTATTCCTCCACGCGGCCCCTAAATAGGAAGATAACGACCCTTGTAGAGTAGTGTCTTAAAATATGGGATTCACTCGATCGTCATTTTGCTCCTATGTCGAAACATGGCTAACTCTCATCAACTCCAACGCTGAAGTACAAGCAAAAGCAAAATACAGAGTGACAATGCCTGCGCCACCACCCACCAAACCAAAACTCCTTCCACTCCTCCCCCCGCTGAGTACGCGGTAATTCAACCCCAAAATATAAAACGGGTGCTTCTTGAGCCAAGCCGGTCAGTAGCCGAGACCTGAGACGCCATAGCTGTCGCGACAGTAAATTTTCTCCGAAATAGTCGGCAGTTCCTGGGCCGTCGCCGTCGGCTTCTTCAGCTCGTGCAAACCCATCCATAGTGAGCACGATGAGGACTCCGATGAGAGAGTGTCTGGACGAGCATGAGCAGCGTCACGAGGACGGAGCTGCCGCTGTTGGGGGGACTGGTCATGGCGGTGGTGGAAGAGGTGAGTATGAATGCTGGGCTGGGCTAGAGCTGGGCAGCTAGATTCTGGAATGCGTTGTGTGATGGGGGTGCTTTTTAGGGTTTTTCTGAGACTTCTGGGTTGTTAGCAACTATGGGCTCGAGATTCCAGAAATGGTAAATAATCAATCTGATAACTTACTAAATCCCGCTCCGCCCAATCCGTCCGTCTGCTGGGGTTTCTCTTCAAATGCTGCGCGAAACAAGCAACAGTCTCACCAGCAGCCCTATGCTCTCTTCAAATCCTCGCCTCCGTGTTTCTAAATTCATCCTTCGCTCTGCAACGGGGTTACAGCTCGGCGGGGTCAGAAAGTTCAACGTGGTCAGAACCCCCTGACCACGCTCAGCTTCTGAGCAGGCTGAGCTTTATGCATATGCAGCGCATAAAAAAAATTAAAGCACTTAATAAATTAAATTTATATAACGCTTAAGTAGCATATGCGGGGCATATGCTTCCTACTAACTACAGCATTATAGGGGGCTAACTTATTATAGTATATGCTGTGCATACGCGTTACATACAGCTTGTACGAGCTTCGGTGTCCCCCCCCCGTGCGCGCGCAACACCACACCCAAATTTCGCTACGTCTGCAGCTAAATTAGTATGTAGAGCTAGCAGGAAGGGGTGTAGTACGTGGCCAGGGCTTGAGCCACGGCCCACCTCGAATTGAGACCTCGGATTTGAAGCTGTTCTGAACTCCTCTCTCTCACCAAAAGTCGTGATATTGCCTCCAGATCTTGGTGTTTTACCCGTTGCTTTCCTTAATATGGCTCTAAATATAGGTGACTGGCGGTACGCCTTTATTAAAATCCTTCTTATAGCCGGCGCCAGTAAGCGTGTATACTACACCCCTTCCTGCTAGCTCTACATACTAGTTTAGCTGCAGACGTAGCGAAATTAGGTGTGTGGTGTTGCGCGCGCACGGGGGGGGACACCGAAGCTCGTACAAGCTGTATACTAAATATATACTTAATATATACACTCTACAAATTCTATATAAGGTAGGCTGCGCTATCCCTTAACCCGTTGGGGTCCTTAGAGAATTCGCTACTGGATTTGACTGGGCACCTGCATTAAACCGGGTTCTCCGATTGGCCGGTCCCTTATCGATAACCGTAGGACCCAAATCAACGGGTTAAGGGATAGTATCTACTATATATATACTTAGCACCTAGTTTAAATTCGTCCCGCTGTTCCTTTAGGGTGGAAATTATGCTATAAGTAGGAGGACCGGCGTATATATAAGGCATTTAAATGGGAGCGAGGGCAGGCATATAAGACCTTACGTCAATCTTACGGCAACTATAATTAAGTAGAAGCATGGTATAAATGATAGATAGGGTAAGATAAGCAATTAAGACACTTCCTTACAGGGGTCTTAGAGTAGTAACCTAATGGTATCTTTCCTCCCGTTAATGTACTATAGGTATTACCTTAGGGGTATATACTATACCACCTCTCAGGTCTCCCTTGGAGGTTTTTTATACCTAACTTAGTAGAATTCGTCTGTATAGACTATAATTAAAACCGTATTAGACATTAATTAAGAACGAATATATATATACTTACCGAAAAGCCGTTTAACTACCGCGATATATTCTCGTAGGTGTATATATATGCTTAATATATGCTTGGTGCATGCATCGCATATTCAGTGCATACGGTCGCTTAAAGGCAAATTGTGGCGTTCTGTATGGGTAAAAGTGTGGTACCGCCGACCATTTTCCGGCACTCCATCGGTGATCCCGTTCAGCTTTCGCCGACCCCCAATCGGTGACCCCGTTCAACTTTTCCATGACTCGGCCGAGCTGCACGCCGCCCTGCAACCATAACCTTGGTAATTTTTTAATCCCAAGGATCTTGTATCTCGTATCTGCCCTCCTTGGCACCACTCTTCCTGTCGCTTGGCCCCTTGGCTGCAAGACTTCCGCACCCTTGGCTTTTGTACGCTGCGACATGAATGATTGCGGGCGCTAATGCCGAGATCTACTCGGCTCTGCTTTATGGCGCGGGAAATATCGCATGTGCACGGCAGCCGGAGAGCGGTGACTTCTAAACTGCTTTTGGTTGGGCGGAGAGAAGAGGCTAGTGATATTTAATTTGGGGCTTGGTAGTCTGTGTATGGAGTTGGGGTCGCGTGGCGTTGTTGCTAGACGTTGAAGGGCTTCGACTGCTCTTAGAATATTAGGCTATACATCAAAGAGTTGCTCTCCTATGCATTGTTGAGGTGTACTAGTTTATACCCTTGTGATGAACTCTAGATATTGATTTAAAAAATTGATACAGCATGGTAGAAACTAAATAAATAGTTCGGTGGGTCACCCTTTTATTAGTTGTGCATCGGACATGTTTTTACTCCTACGAGTAGGTTTATATTAAGCCGGATATACTCGGAAGACCTTCGCGCGTTGATTGCAAACACCGTTTGGGTGGCAGTAATTATTCGAGGCGTACTTACGTACTATGCATATATTTCATCTGCATAGCGAGAATGCAAGATGGCTGGTGCTAGAGGAGAAGATACATATTCTCCCTCTCCCGACGAGTTTGAATGCTTACGCCCCGCAACACCACCTTATCATCAGGGACGCCGACACTCCCAGACGCAAGCTGTGCAATGTACCCACCGGCGTAGCTGTACGCTACCGAAGAGTATGGAGAAACGGCTATAGAGGGTGATCCGGAAGAAAGAATCGCAGAATCGTGGTATATCATGAAGAAAGTCGATTTTTATAAGACTATAATTGTAATTGTGGGAAGATGAACAGACGCGACGGTGTAGGCGATTCATTGTCTTCGTGGGCTGGATGATAGTAAGCGAGTACCAAGAGTACGGGGGCAGTACGGCTACTGTTGTGACGATGGTCTGGGTTGTTGTCACGCGGGCGGGTATCGTAAGAAACCTAACGTTGGTGTAGCTGCAGGTGGAGAGGGCGCTGCAGACATAGAAGAGCCGGCACTATGCTATCTAGCAAACTTACCAGTTTCACGTTGATATAAGCACTCCTTCACCCACGAACAGCAGCGACTCTAGGGGAAAGCTGATAGTCAGTTATGACGGGAAATCGAAGCAATATTCCTTCAATATTGGTAATTGTATGTGGAAAGCGCTCCAGAGCACTTTTCAGTCTCGGAGTCAAGTTAATCTCTTCTTCCATACAGCCTTTTGGAAAAGCGAAGATTAGATCCCTGGGTCTGTTAAAGCTCATAGTTCATGGGGATGGTGTTGATGGTGTTAGTGGTGTTCATGATGGATACTGAAGCGATAATCATGGCAAAGTCAAGAATGGGATGGCGAAGAAATTCTGGGGAAGGAGAACAAAGAGCTTGGGCCACATGAATGTGATGCTTCGTCGACGTCATCCTCCTCCCATCTTCAAATACAACTGGGCAAGCTCAGTCGCCTCTCTTCTTCAATTCCTCACTTCTTCCTAAAATCCTCTTCCAGTTCCACTCCTTCTTCTAAAAACCCGACCCAATTGAGCTTCACCATACGCTAAGCTTTGAGCATACACTCCGACTCGATTATAACCCGTCAAACAAGCAACAAGAATGTCGATGCTCCGCACATCCTTGACGCGCCAGGCTAGACTCTTCAGCACATCGCCGGATTTCCGCAAGTCAGTCGTCGATTCGGCTAAGGATGTAGCAAAGAAGGTAGATAGGACGATCTCAGATGCTGCCGTGAAGGGCATCGAGACGGGAGGTAGGTTGTACTTTCTTGTTCTCGGTTAATTTGTGACCCTTTTCTACTATCTTGTGGGGCGGAGAGTTTCGTTACGAGGAGGAACGAGGACAGATGAGTTAAAGCTTTGATAGGAGGGAAAAGTTACAGTTAAGGATGTTGAGCTTGAGGGGTCGAGTGCATAGGACTCAGTGATCTATTTGGACCAGCGTGAATACTCGCGCCAATTAGATCCAAAATGGCGGGCTAGTCTATATAGGTAACTATTGTTCCTATTTGGGTATGGTGGATTGGAGTGGATTTGACCTCAGATCCACACCACGCCAGCCCAAATAGATCACCGACATTGTCATTGGGACTATTGGCAATCCGCTGTGCCTCTGCCTCTCACTCTCCTGTTCATACCCTTTCTGGCTTCCCCGCTTCCTTCTATGCTTCCTTTGCCTCATCTCCCAGTCTTTTTTGCTTCTAGTCGATTACCTACCCTTTCAGTTCTCTATCACCATCGCCTACCATTATCCGAACCATTACTGATCTCTCGTGAACAGAGAAAGCCGCGAACGCTATCAAGTCCGCCGTACCCAGCACCACCGGCGAAGCCAAGGGCAAGGCCTCGGAACTAACTGGTGAAGCGAGCGGCAAAGCATCAGAAATGACCGGCGAGGCAAAAGGCAAGGCGAGTGAGCTGGCGGGTAAGGCGAAAGGGGAAATTGATGAAGTTAAGAGCAAGGTTTAGAGTCCATTCAACCACTTTCTGATGGAACCCGGGGGAATGAATCAAAGCTGCGGAGGCACAAGTAGTGTTAGGATGTACGATAAATAAGGCAGATCACCAGTGGTTGCGAGTTGGGAAAAGGAAGCCAAGCGTTGTATCAATAGCGTGGAAGCATGTAATTGAATTGAACCTGAAGCGGCCCATGGGATGTTTACTTAAGAGCTTTAGATCATCACGCCTCCACAATTATGCTTGTACATACTCGGATACAAAAAAAACTCCCTCCACCTACCGACCAAATTTCACTCGCAGACAGCAGTGAGACGTGACACATAATGAGAATGGAGACATAGAACGTGCAAGGTGACGATATTACACAAAAAGTAACCCACCTTATAATCTCCGCTCCAGGAAATGCCGCTATCCCTACCAACAATGCATCAACATGCAAAGAGAAGAAGAGAAGAGAAAAATGGTCATGACCTACCGTCCTCACTCAATGAGGCGGTACACAAACATCGTTCAAGTCATTATACATATGCAAATCATCATCCATCATGCCTACGCTCAGCTTGCTCACCTTTGCGCTTCGTTGAAGCTCCGTCGTTTAGAACACATGCGATGCAACCGAGTCAGCCCATCCCAAAGGCCGACCCGAAAAATGCTGGGCTCGAGATAATCTCCTTCCGCGCCTTGCCCTTGCCCTTGCCCAGCGCGCCGGGCGTTGGGATGCCAGACGACGCGCCAGGCAAACACCGCGGCGCGCTGATGGTCCTGTTATGTGCCGCTTCGCCTGTCCGAGAGGCCATGCTGCCACCGATGCCGACGCCGAGGTTGAGCGCGGGATTGTGCGGCGAGCCCATCGCGATGACGAACGGGATCTTGCTGGTGTCGACGGCAGAGCCGCGCGGGAGTTGGCTGGGGGCCTGCATCTGGCTCTGGCGTTGCGTGCTGAGGCTGGACGCGGAGCGCGAGTGAGCGCGATGAGGTGAGTGCCGCTCCGCTTCCGCCATCACGTCCATCTTGACCGGCACGCTGGCCGAGCTAGACTTGGGCGACTCGAAGAGGCCGTAGCGCGGGCGTGGAGGCCGCTCTGGCGTCATCTTGCCGGTTGCTACTGGGCCTGGACCTGGTGCAGAGCCCGAGCCTGAGCGCGAGCGTAGACCAGGGCCGGGAAGGGATCCCGACCTGGAGCGCGTTCCAGTGCCGGGTGTGGCGCCGGTTCCTGGGGTTGACTTGGGCGGCGACCAATCTGGTGTGCGGGCCGTAGCGTACATTGTGATGATCGAGTCGCTCATGCTGCGCTGTGTGTCGACGCGTTGAGGGGCGGCAGGTGTAGAAAGCGGGAAGTTCGTTGCCATGTCGCCCTTCTGTTCTGCATCAGGAGAAGGAGGCGTAGGTTTTGTCCTTGATGGTGAGAGGCGCGAGACGGACCTCGGCGAGATACCTGGGCTGGAATTGTCGGCGTCGTTAGCAGGGTTGCGGCCAGGTCGGCGAGGTGGGGTCTGCGGCGTCATGGGGGTGTTTTGTGATTTTGGTGAAGGAGCTCTGATGGCTCTCTTCTGTGCGCCTGGGCCGGTGTGAGTAGTGCGTGAAGGAGATAGATGCGGCGTCGACGGCGCAGCGGAGGTGGCTGGAGTAGAGGGCTGAAAGGAGTTGGACGCTGACATAGGGGCCGACGTTGGCGACGATGAAGCAGAGATACCTAGGCCTCCAGCGGCAGCAGAGTTGAATCGAGAGCGTACCGGTGTTCCCGCCGAACTGCGGTAGCACGCCTGGGGATTCGGAGAATTTGCTTCACTGCGCACATTCTGCCCCCGGTTGGTGGTACGTTTGAGCTCTTTGATGTCTTTCTTGTAGCCGCGCACATCGAGCTTGTAGTACATGATTTCCCGCACGTAATACTCGTTTTCTTTCTTCAGTAGTTTGATTTGGCTCTCGAGGTCGGTTGATTGTTCGAGGAGTTTCGTTTCACTGTCTGCAGACATATGTGCTTTGAGACGTTTCTGGAGACCTTCGATCATACGGTCCACGTCAGCTTTTGAAGCTAACGAACGCGCAGCCTGGTCATCTGGTTCTACTGTAAGTATGGCCAGAGTCGCGTTCCTCCTGATTTCTGCTTGCAAAAGCAGCACATGATATTCCAACTCTTTTTGCATTCTACGAATAGTCGATTTCAACTCCGAAATTTCTGCATCGGCCTCTTTCGCCTGTTCTGATAACTTGGCGTGAATCTCTTCTTGAAGTTTTAGTTTGGTGTTCTCGTGGAGTAGTTCGTTACATCGATGTTCATGATCATCTATATCAAGCCGGCGAAGCTGATTGTCTTGTTCAAGGTCGTTGATCCGAGATTCCTTCTCTTTCACCTGGTCTTGAAGTCTCTCAATATGTTCGATAAAGGTCGCAATAGTCGAGGGTGCTTTGGTCTGACCGCCGGCGGCTTGAAGTTGCTTTTCTAGGAGAAGGACCTGCGCTTCAGCTTCCTTCAACTTGACATTGAGCTGGTCGGCATTGGGCCTCGCGGATTGTTGGGATAACGACTCGGGATGTCTTGACAGACTCCGGTGTTGCTTGTGCATTTCTCTAATTTCAACTTGGAGATTGTGATGCTCCTCTAGCGCATCGACCTTCTCGACGTTGGCGAGTTCCAAACGAGCTTCTAGATTGTCCACGGTATTCTGTAAGGCCCTCTCAGCTTTTCTGGACTGATTGAGCTTGCTCATCAACGCCTCGACCTGTCGTTCTAATGCTTGGTTCGCTTGCCTTAGTCGATCTCGATCCATCACAACATCAATGGGCCCAATGTCTGGCTTCTTGGCTGAGCTCAGCCTTCTCTTCAATGCTTGCATTTCAGGGCTTGTGCAAGTTGACTCTTGTGAAGGCCGTTGTGGGTCCTCAAAGGCCGTTTGGAAGGATCTAATGCTTGTGGCGGATGGACCGGCAGTTTGCGGTTGAGAGGTGTTTTCTTTAGTTGGCGATCGAGGTTCGGCAGTATCAAGCATGAGTAAGAGATGGTTACTTGAAGCTAATGTTACTCATGTCAGTGATGGCCTTTGGTGAACGCACAGGCGCAAAGCCGCTACCTACTGTGGTGAAGAGTCCTCTGAGACTGCTGTTCCTCCAAAAAGTGCGTGTAGGTTTTCAATGTCGAAACTTCTTTTGCATGCGCTTCCATCAAACTTTCAACATGCGCTTCATGCGACTTACGAAGGCTTGCAAATTGCGCCGACAGGGCTGAGATGGTATGACCCTGGGCTGTAATGGTAGATTTGAGCTCTTCTACTTGCTTGTTCGGATTGAGCTGTCATTCTTTAGTATATACTATATTCGCAATGAGTGGCGATAGGAGGGGATATGAGAGTGGGGTGGTTAGAGTCATTCAAGGCTCAATTCAAGAAGCCGTACGTTGCGCAAACGTCAGGTCGTCGTCTTCACTCCGTTGGGGCGCTTCTCAACAGTTTTCAAATTCTTATATTTTCTGCGTTTGGGTCGCTGAAGCCTTCCAAGCAGATCGTGATTGCGCTTAAACAGTGTCGCGGCTGTTCAGGAACCCAAACGGTTGACGCGGCAACGTTTTCTTGAACAGAATCTCTCGCCGGGCTTACGGTGCAAGGAGGGGGGGATGATGTGACGAACCTCATTGCGCCGAACTGCTGCTTCGTTATTCGATATCCTCCCGTTCTTTCTCTCAACAATCAATGGCGACGGTCGCAAAGACCTACCACTATCCGGGCCTGTTCTGGCTCGCGCCGAGTCATTGCTGCTTGTTAGACCTTCAACTGTGGAGGCGGAACAGGTCGTGAGCTTGCCCTCCGAAGAAGAGGGTGAGTGATTTTGCGCCGGTCTTGCTTTCGCCCTCCTTTGCGCAATGCTTTCGCTCGAGGTTTTCTTATGTTGCGGTATCCCACTACGAGACTCTCGTGGACTTGGGCGAGGACCTGGAAGAGATGGGCTGAGAACATTTACACTGCGAACAGATTTCATGGTTTGGCTTGTTGCGGATCCCGCAACGAGCGAGCCTGGTGAAAAGCCCTGATTCTCTAGAAGAAGGGAGCCGGGCAGCTCAGCAATATCCGGCGTCGCTGGCAGAGAAATAGAACGTGGCCTGCCAGGTAAGGGTTTATTATGTAGCGGAGATCTGGGGCAGACATTTCCAGCTAGTGCAGGAGATCGGAGCATGTCATTGACAACAGCCAACAGATTTGACGCAGAGCTGACCGAACTGAGCGCGGCACTATGGAGGGCCGATGCGGGAGCCAGACACGCGCCATGAGCATCGTGGATGGGGACCAGGGAGAGGTTGAGAGGTTTTGGTCGATTGACCCGTCTGGGAGCATTCTACACAGATGGTTAACGAATCGCTGTCCAACAACGCAGACCCAGTTCCCTGCAGATGCTTTAGACCACCGTTAATCGCAGCGCCATGGGAAATGCACAACCACGTTGACACGCTTCACCCAATTGATGCACCAACAGCGCACTGCTCGGAAACTAGGGAAAGTCCTATCGTACCTTCGCTCTGCCATCGAGAAACACCTCGTTTCTCGGGTCGGAGAAATCTGTCACGATAGGCAAAGGCCCGCCTGTTCGATACGCTTCTGCGGCATTCCGACGGTCGCCCTTGGTCCAGGTGAAGAATTTGGACGCCATAGCGACACATGTTAGGTGTCTCTTCAGCCCTCCGACGCTGAGAGGAGGCACACGGGTACACGGGCACGATAGAAACGAGAGACAGCAACGAGCGACAGCAACGAGCGACAATAGCGGAGAGCTGTAGTTGTAGCAAGCTCACACCAGGGCCGGCCGTGTAGAAAGCCGCTGAAAGCCATAAAGCCACCATGGTTAGAATTGCTGCAAGATGGAGTCTGCAAGCGCCCATTCCATTATGGACTGGTGCTTAACGTGCATCTCGGGACCCGAAGCAGCAAGAGAAGGTGTGCGGCGCAGAAAGATGGCGGGGTTTAACATGGGGCTGCATCCCGACTGCAGCTGAATTGAGTGGACACAAGCTTCCTAGTGCCGGCATTGAAACTGTGAATAGAGATCCTCTGAAACTGTTGCTGTATCTCCACTCCGTATGGCCAATTGGTGATGCGGGAGAGCCGCTGCGGCGCTCGTCAACGGCTCTCGCTTGATGGTGTTGCTCGCCTTTCGAGGCACCCCGGGGCCTTATAACCCAAACTTTTGGATATCAGCGATTCTTTTGCAACACTACCTAGACAACTCGCTGTCTGCCTCGACATCAATTCGCATGAATCAGCTCCTACCGCAGCCCTAATCACATTCGCCAAAGCTCAGAGCACCAACTTTCGCCTTCACAGCCCCCAAAGGCGGCATAATCCCTCCGCTTGCTGCGTTCTCAGCTCCATGGCGCATGATACGCCAGCGCCCGTATTGCCCACTCATAACCAAGGACGACCGCGGTCCCAAGAAATAGGCCGCAACCCAAAGGCCGACAGTCGGTCTAAATATGACAGCAGCAGCATTAGCAGAACCAGGAATCGCTCCATCAGCTTAGCGGACGAGGAACATAGGCGGACAGGACGCCACGACAACCCCAAGCGGCGATCGCTAAGTGCATCAGAAAATGAACGGCCTCACAGACGCAGACAGCGTTTAATGGATGGAGAAGAAAGTGAAGAACATACCCGCCGCCGCATGAGGCGAAGCAGAAGCCGGCACCGGAGTCGAAGCAGGGATAGACAAGTTACCCGTGAACGTAGAGCAAGACAGGGGCCTGGAGAAAGGTCACGGAATGTTAGGTCGAGGGAGAGGTCGGATGAGAGATCGCGGGGGCATGACTCAAGAGAACGTAGGCCCAGAGACACAGAGAGAGAGCGGAGGCCAAGAGACAGATCCAGGGAACGAAAGATTGGAGATAAGCCGAAAGATCGTAGGCAGAGTGATGTATCCATGGATTTGGATCCGAGAGATGAGTTAAGGGAGCGCAGGTCAAGGCGCAGGTCAAGAGATCGATCAAGATCCAAGGATAGATCTCGAGACAGGCGAAAACATCGAGATTCCCGTTCAGCAAGCCCTCTTCCCTATAGACCGTTCAAGCGTAGGGATCACTCTCCCTCGCCTCCACGTCGTCGAAGAGGCTCTCGTTCAAGACACAAACGCCAGAGACCCTCTCGAAGTCCTTCACCTCTTCCTCGGAGCCGTAAACCTCTCCTGTCTCAGGAAGTCTCCTTCCGCCGAGACAATTCCTCTAGTGCGGTCACAAAAGAAGAACAACCAGACAGGCAGAAACCTAATTTCGCCCCGACTGGCCTTCTCGCTCGCGAGGCCAACACCGTAGCCGGCACCAAAATTGCCCTCAAATACCACGAACCACCCGAAGCCCGCAAGCCACCTCCCTCCGCCCAATGGCGTCTCTTCGTCTTCAAAGGGCCTGATATGCTCCAGACAATCGAGCTGCATACACAATCTTGCTGGTTACTTGGACGGGCTCAAGAAGTTGCAGATATACTGGTGGCACATCCGAGTTGTAGTCAACAACACGCCGCCATACAATTCAGGTACATTGTAAAGAAAGTGGAGGATGAGTATGGAATCTCGCAGAGAAAGGGAAAGGTCAAGCCATACATAATTGATTTGGAGAGCCTCAACGGAACCATGCTTAATGATGACCGAATTGAGGGTGGCAGATATGTGGAGCTACGGGATGGTGATCTATTGAAATTTGGTGGAAGTGAGAGGGAGTATGTGGTAATGCTGCCGCCACCTGATATGTCATGACCTTAACACGATATTAAGGAAAGGGAAGTATTGCAAAAGAAGAGAGCATGCCGAAAAGCGGTATTCTTTCCACCGAAATTCTGAACACGGCACAACAATGCTAACGGGGCCTCTACGGCCTGAAAATCAGAAAAATATATAGCAGTTTAGGAGCATATAAGACAATGGTGGTTTGCACACCAATTTCAAACACATTGTCTTTATCCGAATTTAACACGACGTATTGAAGGTCTTCACAGTTATATCTACCAACCAAACCGCGATAACACCTCTAATCAAATACAGTTTTCCCTCACCTGGTCTCCAAGCAACCTGCAACATCCCCTCATTTGCTCTCCCAATGACTTCTCTATAAAGTTCCGGCCTTCTCGCTGCTCTATACCTATACTCGCCAGCTTTCTCCAGTTTTTCTCTCGTGCACACTGCTGTTACCACCCCCTCCCCCAACTCGCGGCACTCCGCCACCACATCCCCAAACGGATCAAGCACCATCGCACAGCCGTTCTTCAATCGATCATCATCCATCCCAACCGGATTGCTGAAAACCGCATACACCCCATTATCATACGCGCACACCGGCACCCACTTCATCAACCACACCTTCCCCTTCAGGCCCTCAGACTCCGCGCGCAGGGACGTTGGGTCGCGCTTGCGGTTCGCCCACAGCGCGGGCTCGACAAAGCCAGCCCCGGGCCGCGGCGACGGCGTGCACATAGTGACGTGCGGGGCGAAGAGGACGTCGGCGCCGAGCAGTGCGGTCGTGCGCATGTTCTCGACTGCGTTGTTATCGTAGCAGATCAGGATGCCCGCGCGCCACCCGTGCGTCTCGAACACCGTGTATGCAGCCCCCGCCGACAGGTGCCGCGAGATGAAGGGGTGCAGTTTGCGGTGCTTGGCCAGCAGCCCGTCGCCTGAGACGCAGAGGTACGTGTTGTAAATCTTCTCGGTCCCGGAGTGCGGGTCGGTTTCTTTTTCGAAGAGCCCCGCGAGGACGGTTAGAGAGGTGCTGCGGGCGATGGAGATGAGTTCCTGTGTGCTTGGTCCGTTGGGGACGTGCTCGGCGAGCTCAAGGAGGGCTGCACGTGAGAGGTGCTGCGCAAAGGTGTAGCCACTGATGGAGCACTCGTGGAAGGCGAGGATATCGGTATGAGGAGCTATGGCGGCTGCAAGGTAGCGGATAGTAAGTAGATTTGCGGACTTGTCGTCAGAGGCATTTTCGAATTGGGTTGTTGAATGCGGAGAGGATCTTTCATTTTGTCGAGGTAACTAGATGCAGCTTGCGAAGTACTTTAGGAGGTGAGGATCTCAGAGATTGTAGACTCGACAGATAGTAAAGATGTATATCCATTTTGCAGAGGCAGGCTTTCTTCAACTATCTCTTTTCAGTCCACTGTTTTTCGTATTCCTCGTATACTGATACATAATGTAACTCTCTATTGTAATAGGTACGTCTAGCTCTGACCAAACTATTCATTAGTTAGGCTCCGCAGAACCAAGGCAGTAGCTCAATATAATTTCCAGGACTTTATTCTACTTTAGCTTCCAGGCGGTTTCAGTGACTAAGAAAACTCCTTCCTCTTAACTGGTAGAATTGTGCTAGGAATCATCAGACAAGGCCGGTTTTCTTAGTATATGGGACGTCTGGGATTCTCACAGGTGTGGGTCACGAAACCGCATTAGGTGCACTGATGACCCAACACAAGTCTCTAAATATACCGTGGTGGTGGAGATCTTCGCCGCGGGGCCGGAGGCAGATGTCAATCTAGTGGGGCAGACGTTTTAATCCCCGCCATCGTCATGGATCGTGGATTGTATCCCATCCGTATCCGCCGTAAGCAGGCATATATAAGTCAAATCCCCTCGGATCGGATCTAGAACTATCCTGCCTCGGATCCCGACTACGTCTAGCAAAATGGGTACGGAAAAAGATATCGTATTGGCATTCGACGCGTATGGTACCCTCCTCTCCACCGAATCCATAGCCAAGAAGCTAGCGGAGCATTTTGGGCAAGAGAAAGCGCAGACGATAGCAGCGACATGGCGGAAGTATCAATTGGAGTACACATGGCGGTTGAATAGTATGAGTGCGTTAAAACATCTCATCCGAATTGTCTATTTAAACAAAGCTAAATATCCCCAAGATCAATATGAACCTTTCTCGATTATGACAATGCGTTCTCTTAGGCATGCTTTAAAAGAATCCGGAGTTTCTCTAGATCAAGCGGGGATTGATGGACTCATGAAGGCATACGATTCTCTCTCGACGTTCCCAGATGTGAACCCAGCATTAGAAAAATTGGCACAAACACCAGGTATTACTGCAGTTGTGTTTTCTAATGGAACGCATGAAATGGTATCGCAGTCTGTGAACCATTCTCCCGATCTGTCGCCTCATGCCCAGGTCTTTAAACAGATTGTTGTCATAGAGGAAGTCAAAAAGTTCAAACCTGCGCCAGAAGTGTATGAGTACCTAGCAAAGAAGGTGGGAAGGGATAGAACCGAGATGGGGGATATCTGGCTCGTCAGTGGTAATCCATTTGATGTGGTAGGCGCCAAAGCAATGGGAATGAAGGCTGCCTGGGTTGACCGAGCGGGAAGTGGGTGGGCGGATCAGCTAGTTGAAGGTGACCAAGGGCGGCCAACCGTTATAGTGAGAGGGCTAGATGAGGTTGTAGATGCGGTCAATGGTTACACTGAGGCGTGAAAAGTTGTCACGAAATAGCCATTAAGACAAAGTGCCGAAATATAGTCAAAGGGATTAGGACTAGTATGTGAGAACTTTGTAGAGGCAAATCAGGAAACTCGTTGATGTTCTCAGTATGCTGATATGTAACCCTACGTCCCTAACACTTTTATCTCTTCTTCCACCTAACTCTCCCAATCCACTTCACCCAATCTTGAACATCATCCCTCCCTCTTAGCAACTCCATCGTATACCAGTTCTTTGCCAATTCTTCATTCGACCCAATGTGATGTACAAATGAGTGGCAGGCTCGACACAACCATGCTACGCTATTAAGCTTCTCCTCCGGATGCCAACCGCGTTTAGTGACTTTCGCATGTGTTGATCTGGGGATTAGATGATGGTAGGTCGTCGGTATCCACTCTCTTTCGCACAGTTCACAGAAGTCAGTACGGGTCGCTGACCAGATGGGTGGCAGTGCTGTTGCAGATGCAATGTATGACTCTAGGACAGGCGTTATGAAACGTCTGAGATCATTAAGGTCATAGTCAGACTGTAAGAGACCATAGCTGCCCAGTGAGTCTGCAGCCGAGGGTGGAATTGCAGCTACGAGGATCTCCACTGAAGATGTGGAGAGGGGTGTGCTGTACTGATCACGCAAGGCAGGAGAGGACTGGAATGCCGTGTAGGAAAGAGTGCGAACTATTTGGGGGAATGAGGTGAACACTTCATTTGCGAGGTACTAAATCAGGGAATTAGAAACTTCTGTACTGTAAATGGATGCGGGGAGAGTGGTGATCTGGAAAATAAAACATGCTGGTAAGAGAGGTCAGTAGAGAGTTTTCATACATCAATAAACTCCCCCAAGTCCTCTGCATCATTGCTTTCTTCTTGTCCCACACCTTGATCGCCCTGTCCCTCCTTCACCGAACCCGTTCTCTTCCCACCGCGACGTCGTCTCTTCGGCTTCTCAGGCGTTACGGCCAGGGTGCGCAGGACAGGTTCAGAGAGGCATTCGCGGAAAGTTTCATAGTTAGACCGCTCTTTTTCAGGTACCACGGAGATTGGAGGCGCCATTGTAGCATTACAAAACTACATCGGGGGTTGTTTGCAGAAGACATGTTATAGGCAGCAGATGTGTGAGCCGTGACCTGCAGGAGCTGAGGCCTTGGTGCGTTGAAGAGCTCCATGGGTCCAAGCTTTTCGCTCGTTCAAAGTGCGTTTTATTTCTGTTGATCAAAGGCATCCCTCTCTTTCTATACAAAATAAAGGCCCAGAGCAGGTAGCATCAAGTAAATCTAGCTGTGTATTTCGGTTAAAGGGGATGATGGGTTTACGCCATTTAACTAAAGATTAAAACGTTATTTTGATGGGATACCATAAGACAGTATTGAACGGCTCAGCTTCAGAGAAATAGTCCAGCTTAAATATTGGTCGAACATCATCGTATTCTTCTTTTATTTTGAAGCTCTGTTTGACCAGAACCATGCCCTCAACGAAATCTGTTTGCTGGAAGCCTTATACCGATCGACTCAACACTAAGGATTGAACCTAGATGGGGCTTCTGCTAGGGGATAGTCAAATATTAACGGCTTCATACATAGAGCTTGGCAAAAGAATTCTTCTTTTCTCATTGGTTACTTTAAAAGATTATCATACATCATTGGTCGGATAGCCTGTATTATCCTTGTCAATAATCCATGTCAGATGGGACGTACTAACGAAACTTATGCCTGATACCGTAGTAGATTCTTAGTGTTGTATGCACGGGCAATATCCTTATCGATAACCTGGTACCCTAACGGTGCAACTCCATACCTTGTTGACTCTCAACCAAACATTCTAAACACACCCAGAAAACCTTTACCTCTCGACAGCCATTCTCATGGAGAGGTCATGTGTTAGTTGGTAATTTAATGACTGGCACAGCCGCTCCAACAAAAAGGCGCGACCGATTCCGGCAATTACACAAGTTCTTTCCCCTACGAACCGCGGCTAATCAGACTGGTCTTTCCTCTACCTCTCTCAGCCCAAATCCCTTCAACCCTAGCACCGTCTTCAGTGGCACAGCCATCCCTTAAATCAGACCTCGGAACGCGTCCTGCATCGCCTGCCCGCGAAGTATTATGTCCAGCCCAGCCTTGTTCAAAGGCTCCAGTCGCCCTTGGGCGAGAGCTCTTGGACAGAGCATTACAACTTCTCCCACAGCAAGAACGAGCAACAATAAAATAAAAATTCTTGCCTACTACAGACGATATAGATTCGGCGCTTCAAAAGGCATTCAATGCTACCCAAGAGAAGCAGAACCTCTGCCAAAACAAGAGGTGGACATTTACTTTTGGAGAACATACAGTGAGATTGGCACAGGAGGCAGATAAAATTCTGCTATGGTTGGATAGATTCAAATCGGTGGGGGATATTGCCGTGAATACGGATTCAATCCACGCTGGCTTGCCCCGGGCTGGGATTCGTCTTTTGCTTGAGGTATGGAGATTCGTGCCTAGTTGGTTTCAAAATACAAAATAATTCTATAACCTTCTAATTCGGTATATAGGCAGCTGTATCTGAGAGGCGTCAAATGGCCGCTCTCCTAGCAGGTCTTAAGACCTCACTTTGCATGATAAATCGACTGAAGGCCTACATGGACTATCTACGGGACCTACCAGTAATACAAACGCGGGACAATTTCGAAACGGCATTAACCGAGCTCCATGCACTCATTAAAATTCCTAGCCAGAGCAATCTAGTCATATCAGAGGGGCTCTCTTACTCGTGCTTTCGATGCGTTTTGGAAGCCCAAAGAAATGCGTGATTTTGAGGATGAGCGTGAGAGAATTGCAACACAGGTCGAGACCGAGGCTAGTAATTGTGACCGTACTCTAAGTGCTTGTGAGCGAGAGGAAGCAAATCTACGCAAGGAGCATCTACAAAGAGTATTGGAGGAGTTAGAAGAGCTTCAAGATATTAAAGAGTCGGTTAGCGTCCTAGAGAGCAAGATTGACCTAGCGACACTACCGACTGCTAAAGCTGTCGCTTTCAATTCCTACGTCGATGAGCTCGATGCGAGATGTCATCCTGACACTCGAATAGACCTGCGACATCAAATTAGGGAATGGGCTGAGGACTCACAAGGCAAATGTATCTTCTGGCTGAATGGCATGGCTGGCACTGGAAAGTCTACAATCTCTCGGACCATCGCCCAGTCTCTCGACAACAATGGTCAATTAGGGGCCAGCTTCTTTTTTAAAAGAGGCGAGGGTGAGCGTGGTAATGCCTCTAGGTTTTTCACCACCATCACTGCTCAACTCTTGCGTAGGGTGCCCGCGATGATACCTCACGTCAGAAATACAATCAACACGGAACCTGAAATCTCCGAGAAATCATTGAAAGAACAGTTCGAGAAGCTTATATTTCAGCCTCTATCACAAATTCGGACAACTTCCACACAGGCCTCAACATTGGTTATAGCAGTTGATGCATTGGATGAATGCGAACGAGAAGGGGACGTGAGAACGATTCTCCATCTTTTGTCGCAAACCAAGAATCTCAAATCTATTCGTATGCCAATTTTTTTAACCAGCAGACCTGAATTTCCGATTCGCCTCGGCTTTATGAAGATGTCGTCAGACACGCATCAAGACGTAATTCTCCAAGACATACCTCAAATTACAATTAAACATGATATATCAGCGTTTCTAAGGTACGGATTTACAAAGATTAGAGAAGACTATAACTGCTTACATCCTTCTGATGCTTCACTACCTTCATCTTGGCCTGGCGAAGAGCACATCCGAGCTCTGACTGAAATGGCTCTTCCTTTATTCATTTTTGCGGCAACCGTGTGCCGTTTCGTGGGAGATCCTAAATGGATTCCCAAAAACAGGCTGGCCGATGTACTAAAGTACCAGATGAGCAGGCAGGCGTCTATGTTGGACAAAACGTACCTTCCAGTCCTAAACCAGTTGCTAATCGATCTCACCGACTCGGAGAAGGAAAGCTTGGCCCAAGAATTCCGAGAGATTGTTGGTTCCGTCGTCGTCTTAGCCGATCCCCTAAGCACTTCCTCTCTAGCAGGACTTCTCGGTATCGATATAGAGATTATATATTGCAGACTAAATTCGCTACACTCTATCCTCAGCATCCCTCCCGACCGGGACTCTCCCGTACGGCTGCTCCATCTTTCGTTCCGTGACTTCCTTCTTGACCCAGAAAAGCGGGGGAAAAGTCCGTTCTAGGTCGACGAGGGGGAGACGCACGAGATGTTAAAGACCAGGTGCCTCGAACTAATGTCTAGATCAAAGAGTCTCCGTGAAAATATCTGTCGTCTAGAATAACCCGGAACGCTAAGAAGAGAGATCCACAGCCAAACTATAGACGACTGCCTTCCAGGAGATGTCCGATACGGTTGCCGGTATTAGGTCCACCATTTGGAGCAAAGCGGAAGACACATTCGCAACCGAGATACAGTTCATATTTTCCTCCAGGAGCACTTCCTTCATTGGCTTGAAGTTTTGAGCCTAATAGGGGTGATATCTGAAAGCATTGCTCTGATTGGTACTTTACAGTCACTTATCGCGGCAAGTTAATTAATATAGCACATTAATTACTGCATTTATACTCACATAGAGTATTTAGACGGATAGAGGTAGCGAACTATCACGCTTCCTCTATGATGCAAGATGCTTTATCCTACAGAATCGGGGGATGATTGACACTGCACCGCTTCAGCTATACTCTTCGGCGATTATTTTCGCTCCAGAAACGAGTATCATTAGACACATGTTTAAGGACCAAATTCCTAAGTGGATTCGTAGGTTGCCAAAAATGCACTCAACTTGGAGCCCGGAGCTACAGAAGCTCGAGGGCCATACCAACTGGGCCACCACTATTGCATTCTCCCACAACGGCCAGTTGCTGGCATCAGCGTCATGGGACAAGGCGGTCAGGCTCTGGAATCCGGCAACGGGAGAGGAGCTACAGAAGCTTAAGGGCCATACCAGCCCGGTTAACGCTGTTGCATTCTCCCCAGACTTGCTGATAAGCAAGCAAAACCCTGCTTGCTTGCTTGCTTGCTTGTCTTGGCAGTAAGCAAGCAATCAAGCAAGAGGCCTCATTTTGGGCAATCAAGCAAGCAAAGGAAGGGCTTGCTTGCTTGCTTGCTTGCTTGCTTGCTTGCTTGCTTGCTTATTGCTTGTATATATTAATTTAGTAGTAGCGGTAGGGTAATAGACCTTTATTGTTTTTGGAGTTAATTTTTTGTGGCTAAGGCAATGCAAATAGTGTAAACAAGTCCTTTTAGGCAACCGCTAAGCCTATTTAAAAAAATTCCGCGCCGCTCTAAAATCTCGCGTAGCTTACTTCTTCTGCTACCTCCCGATCCTCTACACCACGCCAATCGCGATATACGCGCTGCCTTTACGGCGTCTGCCTCATAAACTGCCTCCGAGCCGCGCGAATGAGCTTATACTACAATTGATTGATGGTGGAGGAGCTTAGTGAGCAATATACTGCTGCTGGGCGAAGCCATAGCGGATTTTCTATACAACTTTAAATTCTATACTGTCTTGGCAAGTAATTAACAAGCAAGCAAGCAAGCAGACGTGATTTTAAGGCCAACAAGCAAGCAAGCAAGCAAAAGGCCTCCAAATCGGGCAATCAAGCAAGCAGAGGGGTGTTTTGCTTGCTTGCTTGCTTATCAGCAAGTCTGGACAGGGACGATTCCAAGAGCGATGGGCTTGGAGAAGACAGCTCCGACAAGATTGAAAATCTGCGCAACATCCGGCTTTCTAGGTATTACTACGACCTGGAAGATATGAATGAGCATGGAAGGTTGGGTATCGTCTTACGCTGATTGTCCTCAAGTATACCAAAAACTTGGCAACCTAGGATTGCCTCTTCTTGCAAGATTTCATCTGCGGTGGCCCCTCGCCAAGCTCATCATAAGGCCCTATGCTCTGTCGGAGGATCATGAGATTCCTTTGGACTCCCTTTTCCTCTATTTGCGCCGTGAAGCATGAAATAATGAGATTGTTGCGTTGTGTATTCCGCCACAAAAGGACCAATCATTGATGCCTGTCTGCTTTTTCCAATCTAATATCTCTTCGTTTGCAATAACGACATTCAAGGACACTCTCCAACTCTCGACATCGAAGGCAGCCTGGAATGTTCTGGCATTGTGCCGATGGTTGCATCTAAGGGCGGTGAAATCCTCAGCCTCAGAGCATTGGAAAGGATTACTAGGCTTGATACCCGGATCTTCATGATGCAGCAAAATATGCTAGGCCGGCATACAAGACAAGGTTCGCCATTGGATATTAGGCTGTTGACATTAATATAAACTAGATTCGAGAATAATTTATATAATAGACTTAGTAGTCCTGATATTCTCACTTTCAATTCTTTCCACAAATGCGAGTGTGACCGCCTTTGAATTTCAGTCGGTGCTAGAGCCTAGCTACATCAAATTTGAGAATGAGCTACATGTGTTATTAGGGTGGGACTTAAATATAGCGAGAGGCTCTGAACATGATAACTTCATTTAATAGTTACTGTTTGAAGCAGGGTTCCAGTCTTAGCGTCGATATTCGGAATTAGCTGAGTTTTCCTTGGCCAAACTGAAGTATTGGGCTTGCTCTACTCTGCTCAGACATTAGTTTTTCTTACTATACCTAGGAAGGCCAGCATGCACCCATTACGTCGCTTAACACCTTAGTTGACTGAAGTTGGTACTGCTTTCATTGATCATAAATTCTATAGTCTGTACGAATATCCGCTTCGATCATATCGCGATACGCCTGCTAGAGCCTCCGCCCTTTACTAAATTTCAGCCCTTATCCCTTCCGCTGGTAAAATGGGTCCTACGGTTATCGGTAAGAGTCAGCCAATAGAATCAATAGGATCAAGGCTCCGTGACCGTACGCGTACTTTTGATTCTGGTGTCCGCGCACGGTCCAACTTTCGTGGAGCCCTACCAGCGGAAGGGATAATATTTTCGGTGGCCAGCGGAAAGGTCCTAGGAGACGAATAGGAACAAAACCAGGCAATTCCGCTAAGAAGGAAACTCATTATTATCGATAAGCCAGTAATTCCATCTCTGATAAAGACTCACGATGCTTTGTGGCTTAGAGCTGTGAGTCAAGCAATCAGACTACATATTTGGTGTTCTGGTCAATGCGTCATGCGAGAGTCTGGCATGACTGACTCGTCCGCTATCGATAAAAGGCCAGCATCACCTCCAGCTACTTTTTCATAGAGCTCTCCACAACCATCCCTAACATCTCAAGCCTCAATGAAAGCTCAGAATAATCTCATGGACGGCATTTACTCCGCACGAATATTCAACTTCAACACAATACGAAACTGTTGCCGAACAGCGTTACGGAAAACACTAGCAACCTAACTGCACACAGGACGACATCATGACTTCGAGACCTATAAAACAAACACAAATGGAGCGGCGGAAGGGTGAATCTGTAATAAGCAATTCTCGATATAATATAATATGTGCTGATTAGTATCATCGCTTCAGGCCCTCAGCGACTTCGCCGATTATGTCCAGAAGCAACAGGCACTCAGACGTCCTCCAGGACAAGCTCAGGCTGCCCTCGAGGACCACGATGAGCTCGACATCATTGACAAGCTCGGTCTTGCTGACGAATCGAGCCATGTCCCTTTAAAAGCCCTCCTCCTCAATCCCGCCGAAGAGAACGTAAAGACTCTGACGGAATACCTGCAAGGACGCTTGGCTGAGGGGTATGGGGAGGCTCTCTTCGATTTAGGCCTTGAGGAGAGTGGAGACTCTATGAATTTCTCGAAAGAGGAATGGGACAATGCTCTTTCCCGGCTTGAGCAGGCTGCCTGTGGAGTTAATGCTGATTGCAGAGTCCTTATGACACGAAATGTTGGTGGGGAGGTAGAGGCGGGACCGGCTAATCCAAAAGATAAAGGCGCATGTGGGAAGCTCATTATTAGACGGAAACCGGAGACGGTTGACGACGTCATTGAGACTCGAATAGCGGTAGTCGGAAATGGTAAAATCAATTTGGGACTGTCGGGCAAAGACGTACGCTAACTTATCGCAGTTGACGCCGGGAAAAGTACAATGTTAGGTGTTCTTGTGAAAGGAGGACTTGATGATGGACGAGGTAAAGCTCGTGTAAATCTCTTCCGTCACAAGCACGAGATTGAGAGCGGACGGACTAGCTCTGTTGGCATGGAGATTATGGGATTTGACAGCAGGGGGGAAGTCGTTTCTTCAAACGTAGCCGGGAGGAAATTGACTTGGGAGGAAATCGGAAGACGATCTGTGAGCTGAAATGCTATCGTCAACTCAGGAATGCTCCAGCTAATCATGATAAGGCTAAAGTAATTAGCTTCACTGATCTGGCAGGCCACGAGAGGTATCTGCGAACCACCGTATTTGGCTTGCTGAGCAGTGAGCCAAATTACTGCCTGCTTATGGTGGCTGCTAATAATGGCCTAATTGGCATGAGCAAGTTTGTTTTCATCACCCGACCTTAGAGGAATAGCAGCTAACCTAGGTCTAGGGAACATCTTGGAATTGCGCTAGCGCTCAACGTTCCAGTCATGGTAGTCATCACTAAAATTGACATCTGCCCGCCTCAAATTCTCGAGCAGACCATCACTCAGTTGACCAAAATCCTGAAATCTCCAGGGGCCAGGAAAATCCCGATATTCATCAAGAATCGCGAAGAGTGCATTAACACGGCAGTAAGTCCTTATTTACGATATCCTTTCTTAGCGGATTACGCTAACATCATGGCACGCAGACCCAATTTATCTCTCGTCGAATATGCCCTATATTCCAAGTTTCTAATGTGACAGGTGACAATCTTGATCTTGTCCGCACGTTCCTTAACATCCTTCCGCACCACGGGAATTACAATGCGGATGCAGCGTTCGAATTCCACGTAAACGACACATTCTCTGTTCCCTTCGTGGGGACGGTGGTTTCCGGAGTCGTTAAAAGTGGAGTTGTCCATACGGGAGACACCATTTTGATCGGACCTGACTCTATTGGCCAATTTACAACGACGAAAGTTCGCTCTATTGAGCGCAAACGAATTCAAGCTCCTGGTTGCTCCGCTGGTCAGTCTGCTTCTCTTGCATTGCGCAATGTGCGACGGAAAGATGTGAGGAAAGGTATGGTAGTCCTCCACAAACCTGATAACAATACGCAACCAAAAGTGTACCGTGAATTCATCGCTGAAGTCCTCATCCTTTCTCACGCGACCACCATCAAAACAAAATACCAGGCTATGCTTCACGTGGGGCCCGTTTCTCAAACGTGTGCCATCATTGACATCGACCGCTCGTATATCCGGACAGGAGATAGAGCATTAGTGGCGTTCAGATTCATGCAGAGGCCAGAGTATCTGACAGTTGGAGATCGAATACTATTCCGTGAGGGTAGGACGAAAGGGTTGGGGATCGTAAAGAGCGTTGGTTATGACCCAAAGCACCCTCTTAACCCGGAATGGCAGAAAGAGATTGCAGATGGCAAGAGGAATGTTGAAGGGCCTTAGGGACAGAGTGGATTACGGGAATATGATGCAGCGTGTCAGGACCAGTGCGTTATATAGGAATACATATGTACACTACCGAAGACAATACTCTATTTATTGGCCTAGAATATTATCTCGGGTTCACTATAACCTCTGGTCTTATCAGTGCAAAATTTAAAGGCCTTGGAGTGCAATAATCATGCATGGCAAGTCGTTATTTCATCTTTGAGACTACTAGAGACGGGGCGTCATCTTGCAACGAAATTCCGCTTAGGTTTCCTACATTTCAACTAATATCTCCAATTAACATCCAAAGACTTAACAAATTCGAGCCCAAGATTCCCACTAAGTGATGGCCCGCTTACAATAAATATACATTCCAACCTATTTTATGCGGGGTTGGCCTCAGGCAAGCACTCGAAGTGCTTTTCATCCCTAAACGCCTTGCAATGCTCCATAAATATCCCGGTACGCCATGCTAAATGTTTAATATATGTGTTCGTGCCTCAGGCTCATTAATGTTCACCAACTCTAGCCCTTTTCCCTTCTCTTCCCCCCTCATCCCCAGCCCTCTTCCTTTCTCCTAAAGGTCCAGCATTCGCACCTGTCGCTCCCTCTATTCCTCCTGGCCTATCTGGCCTAAACCTTTCATCTACATCTCTCTGGTAACCATCGCCCCTTGGACCTCTCATATCTCCAAAATCACCCCAGCGCCCTGTGTCCTCACTCTTTAGGTCTTTATACTTTGTGCGCCCCTTCTTTCCTAACCGCGACATATCCCTAATTTGCATATACTCCGGTAGCAGTTCCCTATTTGTGACGTCGTCTGCGAAGCGTGATCCCATGATGTCTCTCCGATCAAGTCCTTGCTCCTTCAAATCTTCTTGGAAAAATGCACCTTTATGAAAGTATTTCTGCATATAAGCCATGTTACCCTTATCGCCACGCTCTTCCTTTTGCTTTTCGAGGAATTCGCGGTCCTCTGCCTCCCTTTCTGCAGCGGTGAGATTGCGCCGGCGTTCAATTTCTGCGCGCTCGGCTTCAGTGGCTTCGATGGCGGCGCGCTCTCGCCTTATGCGCATCAGTTCGCGGAGTTTCCAAGCAGCATGCTCGGCTTCGGGATCGATGTCATCGGTATCGTCAATTGCATCCGCATCGCCGATGTTATCTTCGTCGTCCCAGTTTTTCTTACCAGCTGCTTTAGCTGCTGCTGCAAGCTCTAGTTGTTCTTGGACGAGTGCATCGGCCGCGGCGCGCCGGCGTGCTTCTTCTTCCGCTTGTACATCCTCTTCAGACTTCTGGTTCGCGGAGGCGGCGCTGGGCCGTTGGTTCTTTTTCAAGAAAACAGGGCGCAGAAGTTTCCGGCGCGGGGCCTCTTCTTCAGAGCTGCTTTCCTCTTCCTCTTCTGAAGATTCCTCTCCGTTGCCACTTTCGCTGCCCTCTTCTGAAGAACTTCCCTCGCTCTCTGTCTCAAATTCTGCTTCTAGTTTCTGCCTTGCGAGGGCTTCAGCTGCTTGCTGCGCAGCGACATCGCGGCGGCGGGAGGCTAGGTCGATGGCTTGATGTGCAGCTTTAGGGAAGGAAGATGCTTTCGGGGGGGCAGGTTTCGAAGGCGCCTCCTCTTCTTCTTCTGAGGAGTCTTCTGAAGATTCGGGGGCTTCTTCTGCAAGTGGTTTTCCGGGACGATGGCGTGCGGGTGTGAGAGGATTTGCGGTCATGCGTTTTGGAGGCATTTTGAGGATTTACAGCAGGAAGGAGATATTTATGTTTGGAGCCGTATTCGTGATGATAGGGGTCTTAGTGATGAGAGCCGTGAACTGGATGCAACTCGAAGCCTGACTCGCTAGCGCCTCAGCTTGGCGCGGTTGGCCTTCGTAGGGCTGAGCGGCTCTTCTCATCTAATCTCAACCGTCGCATAAAAAACGACAACTGCTCTATTTAGCTTCGAAAGCCCATAATATTTACTAGGTGTAGGCTTTTGTTAGCCCCCTGATAGCCTACGGACCAACATCTTTACATTAGCGGCTTCAAAGTACCTCGCTCTGACCTCGGTGAATTGTCCGCATCCTTCTAAATTCATTAGCTACCTAGAATCTGGCCACGTGAAGTCTTCTACACGTATCTTAAAGCTTCAAAAGTAGTCCCCAGAGATGCCGCCAATGAAACGCCCCAATCCCGTGCAGGATACGGAGCATCCCCAGAAGAAACTGCAGACGGCTCAACTCGAGTATGGCGAGTCAGTAAGCGATGTGGATACGAATAGATTAAATGACATGTGAGCAAGTCATTAAACTAAACCTTTCAAATTAGCTGATCTACCAAGCACACTGCGCAATTCGGAATTACCCCTCTTTCAACTCCCACGCGAGCTCAGAGACCAGATTTGGGAGCTTGTACTTGGTGGGCATACCATACATATTAGAGTCATTGACCCCTATAGTGATCAGCCGAGCCTCACACACTTTGTTTGTTGGGTCAAAATGTCATTAGAAGACGCGTACTGCCTTAGCAAGGGAGGTGCATCTTTGACTAACCGGTCGAATTCGTAGAAGTTGAATTGTACGGTCAGATCTCCCGACATGACTATTGCATGCATCACGTACGCCATCTGTGTCTAGATCTACTTCACGTTAGCAAGCAAACATACCATGAGTCGCTACCTATTCTTTACAGTAGCAATATCTTCTCGATTTTAGGAGGCCATGCAAGGAGCCACGACCCAGTACTCACTTTCGAGAAATTTGCGCTATCCATGAAGCTACATCGTCAATTTATCCGCAAAATGCATCTAGACTTGCACATCACCCAATTTAACGGCTGCTCCCGATGGATAGACGTTCTTACTCCGAAATATGTGTCATTGTTTACTGGTCTTCAAGAACTCCACCTCACTCTCGTTCTCCCAGATCATTGTTCCAATCAAGAGCAGTATCTGTACATGAGAGCGCACGAATATCTCAATTACAGCAAATTTCCTGAAATGTGGCCTGACCCGACTGGAGTATTACGCTCTCTTATATCATTTTTCCGGCAACATAAGCTGCAATCCCAGCGTACAACTTGCTTGATCATGGGTGGCTATAATGCTACTACGATAGGGCTCACCCTACCGCACACGTGGGATGTTAATGATCACAGAAAATTGGCAGAGGAAGTGAGAAGGAACGTACTCGACTATCGGCCAAGGCCGCTATCTGCAGGAGATTCCGAAATTGCGTATGATGGCTGAAAGAAGTCTTTGGTAATTCCACCGTAATTTTCCTGGAAATTTCAATGCACCCTTGAACGAGCTGGAAGAAGAAAAGTTAGAGCAGTTTGTTATCACTGGGAAAAGTCCACACGAAGGTTCTTGTATACACCGTTTTCGTTTAGATAGCATTACAACCCAACTATTCAAGTACTGTTTTAATCATGCCTTATTATACCAATTCCTGATTAGGATTCGCGTACTTTCTAGGTTAACTAAATGATTTGGATTTGTTTAATTACCTCTTATAACCTCTTTATAACCTCTTGGCATTGCAAATACAGTCAAAACCTCCTAATAACGGTACGACTTATTTAGCCGACCATATCGTAACACTAAGGGTACTATTATATTCTATATTTGTATATAAAATATATTTAAAATTAAAAGTAAGTAATATTATTATATATCTATGCCTATAAAGTTATAATTATAGCTCTATTATAATATTTTTAGTATTCCTTATAAAGATAAATTTAAGAGTATATATATTGGGTCCCGCTATAGTCGTAATATATTTGCGAGTGCTTCTGTCTTTTTAGCCTATTTAGTGACGTAAAGGTAGGACACGTTATAGTAAAGCCTTTTAAACGTATTAAATACCTTATTAAGCTTAATTTAAAGTTATTTAATAATTTTATATATTTATTTATTGTAAGGGGTACCCATTTTATCCATTACTTTAGTATATAGCCTAAGGCTAGGCTTGGCACCTCCTTATAAGCACCTTAGGCTTACAGCCCTCCTACTTTCCTTATCGGTTCGTCTCTATATAAGGCTATTGCTATACTATTTACTATATCGTCCTCTCTTCTACTAACTCTTCTATAACTTATACTTGGCTTAGGGGGTATTTGGTTATAGCTCTAGATTAAATTTAGAGGTTTTAGAATTAAGTTAATTTAAAGCCTTAATCTAATCTAGAGGTAGGTGTTTGGTCAATCTGGCGACTTTTTAATACGCGCAGCAGTATATACCTAATTTTGCTAAACCTATAGCTAAATTAGTATAAGAGCTAGTAGGAAGAGATGTAGTATATAGCCCTGGCTTGGGCCACTAGCTACCTCGAATTTAAAGCTAATCTTATTGCCCCTTACCTATTAAAGTTGTGATATTTATACCAGATTATAGTGGTCTAAAGCTTCTTCCTCTTATTAATATGGCTCTAAATATAGGCAGTTAGCAGTATGCCTTTATTAAGATCTTTTTTACAGCTAGTATAACTAAACGTTAATGCGCCCGTTAAGCTAACTGCCTTACTAAATTAATCTAGTCTATTTAAAGGAATCTAAGGCTATACGGGAAGACGAAGCTTAATTATAAATATAAGTTAAAACGCCTGCTAAGTAATAAGGCGATCGTTATATTACTCTACCAATTAAATAATTCCCAAAATATATATCTTAACAAAATAATATAGTTTATCTACGATCAATTCCAGATTACTATAAGTAGGTAGACTGTAACCGACTACCGGACCTTGCATATTACCCTAGTCACTAGCGTCAGCACTACTCTCGTATACCTCGTATATCTTATATTACCCTGTTTCGACTACGTATTAGTCTCCCCTTTTATCTTGTTGCCTACACCTTTCTCATGTATATATACCACTTAATTT
>Ga0307515_10000993_pt1 | contig 64832 bp, 46 predicted proteins | sample 17_EM_MG_FD_194513 | JGI IMG/M metagenome (GOLD analysis project Ga0307515, IMG submission 194513) | Populus trichocarpa ectomycorrhiza microbial communities from riparian zone in the Pacific Northwest, United States - 17_EM | ecosystem: Host-associated > Plants > Roots > Unclassified | place... | reverse complement strand
GACCAAAACCATTTTTGCATGTCATTGTGGACGTTAAGCCCGCAATGACATGTTTACTTGCATTTGCTACAATAAAATCCTGTCTTGACTCTTGATTCTTGACTCTTGAATCTTTTTCCTACTTTTAAAGTATCAATGGAAACCAAGAATAACAAGAAAACCATCCGGGCCTGGGCATTTTTTGATTGGGCCAACTCGGCCTATAACCTGGTCATCACCTCAACAATTTTTCCGGCGTATTATGTGGCTATAACCGCCAATCCGGCTAACGGAAACAGGGTCACCTTTTTTGGCAAAAGTTTTATAAACACGGCGTTATCAGATTATGCTTTGGCAACGGCCTACATGATCATGGTTTTATTATTACCCATATTGTCGTCGATAGCCGATTACAAGGGTAATAAAAAGCTTTTTATGCAATTTTTTACAGCTATAGGCTCGTTGTCGTGCTGTTATTTGTTTTATTTTAAACCTCATGAGCCAATTGAAGCAAGTATTATTGCATTTGCCCTTGCGGCAATTGGTTATAGCGGAGGCTTTGTATTTTACAATTCATATCTGCCCGAAATTGCAACCGTTGATATGCAGGATAAAGTAAGTGCAAAGGGTTTTACTTATGGCTATATCGGTAGTGTATTGCTTCAGATAGTTTGTTTTGTATTTGTGAAAAAGCCAGAATGGTTTGGGATTACCGATGGTAGTTTTGCGCCCCGCTTATCATTTTTGCTGGTTGGTTTATGGTGGATGGGCTTTGCTATTATACCGTTTGTGGTGTTACCCAAAGGAAGCCCCAATGCGGTGCCACATAATCATAATATAATCAAAGGCGGCTTTATTGAGTTAGGCAACGTTTGGAAAAAAGTAAAAGAGATGCCGTTACTCAAAAGATTTTTGCCTGCATTTTTCTTTTACTCTATGGGGGTACAAACAATTATGCTGGTGGCAACAGGCTTTGCAGCCAAGGAATTAAAAATGGATACATCAGCTTTAATTACCATTATCCTCATTATCCAGCTTGTTGCCATTGCCGGCGCAACGCTAATGTCAAGGTTATCTGGTAAATATGGCAACGTCAGGGTTTTGATTGGTACGGTTATCATTTGGATAATGGTTTGTATTGCCGCTTATTACACCAAAACCCATAGCCAGTTTTATATTATTGCAGTAATTGTTGGTTTGGTAATGGGGGGCATTCAATCCATGTCGCGGTCAACGTATTCCAAATATCTGCCCGAAAATATTCCAGATACCGCATCTTTCTTTAGCTTTTATGATGTTACTGAGAAGTTGGCTATAGTTGGTGGTTTATTCAGCTTCGGCTTTTTTGAAGAAATAACGGGCAGTCCGCGCAATTCGGTGTTGGTATTAGCTATATTTTTTATAGTTGGATTGATTTTATTGTTTTCTTTGCTGAAAGCCGAAAAAAGCATTCAAAAAAATGCGGAATTTAGCGCCGAATAATTTGTGCCGATGAAGATAGAGCTGTTTGTACCATGTTTTGTAGATCAATTATTTCCTGATACTGCTTTTAATACTATAAAAGTGCTGGAAAAGGCAGGCTGTAAGGTGAGTTTTAACCCTAACCAAACCTGCTGTGGGCAACCTGCATTTAACGCCGGTTTTTGGGACGATGCCAAAGCAGTAGGCAGTAAATTCCTGAATGATTTTTCGGAAGATAGCGTCATCGTTACACCATCCGCATCGTGCACGGGCATGGTAAAAAATTACTATAACGATTTATTTACCAATACGGCCCTGCACAACAAATGCCGGGCCATACAGGGGAATATTTACGAGCTGTCGGATTTCCTGGTAAACATCCTCCAGTTTGACTACTTCGGCGCCGAGTTGGATGGCAAAGCCGTATACCACGATAGTTGTGCAGCCCTGCGCGAGTGCAAGATCAGGACCGAGCCGCGGCAATTACTCTCCAAAGTGTTAGGCCTGGAGCTGCTCGAACTAAAAGATAACGAAACCTGTTGTGGCTTCGGCGGCACATTTGCCGTTAAGTTTGAAGCTATATCTACAGCTATGGCGCAACAAAAAGTAGATAATGCTTTAGCGGCCGGTGCGGAATATATCATCTCGACAGATGCTTCATGCCTGATGCAGCTGCAAACCTACATCGATAAAAACAGCTTACCTATCCGTACAATTCACCTGGCCGATGTGCTGGCGTTGGGGTGGGGGAATGTGTAAACTTATGTTAACAGTGATTCAAAGTAAATTTGCTTGTCGGATTTTGCAATAGAATCCGTGATTCTGAAAGACATTACAACCCAGTCGGAAACTGTCAATGTATAATGAGCCGCTGTATGTCCGGGCGCTCGTATAATGCTGCGAGCGGGCAACAATAGTGGTAATCCCTTTCTTATTTCCCGATACTAAAAAAATACCTTAATGGTAAAATAGTATTATTGAAAATGCAAACGATTTTCATACCTTAGTAAAGCCAATTAATAGTGTAACTTAAACACCAAACTAATGCTAAGTAAGATCTTCTGTTCCGCAGCGTTTTTGTTGTGCCTTGCCTTTTTCAATCAAAAAGTTCAGGCTCAGGGGCTCGGCATATTCGATAATCAAACCGATGTAGGTACCATTAAACATCCCGGCGGCGCGCAATATGATGTTAAAACCCAGCAATATCAGCTTAGCGGATCGGGCCAAAACATCTGGGCCAAGCATGATGATTTTCATTTTGTATGGAAACGCGTGAAAGGCGATTTTATACTGCGCACCAATGCTGCCTTCATTGGTAAAGGTGTTGAACTGCACCGTAAGGTGGGCCTTATGGTACGTAGCACGCTCGATAGTAACTCAAAGCACATTAATGCGGTTGTTCACGGCGATGGCCTTACCTCGTTGCAGTATCGCAAAACGGTTAGCGGCATTACCGAGGAGAAAAAAGCAAGTATCACTGCGGCAGATGTTATCCAGTTAGAGCGTAAGGGCCATACATACACCATGTCGGTAGCCCGTAAAGGCGACTTATTTGTCACCGAAGAAGTAAGCGATCTTGACCTGGGCGACGATGTTTATGTAGGCATTTTCATTTGCTCGCACAATGCAGATGTTACCGAAAAAGCCACTTTTAGTAACGTGCGGATTGTAGTTCCGGCGCCGGCAACATTGGTGCCTTACAAACAATACCTTGGCAGCAGTATAGAGCTGCTGGATTTGGATACGCAAAATAGTACCATCATTTACCAGTCGCCGCGCTCATTGCAGGCACCCAACTGGATGAAGGATGGCAAATCGTTAATCTACAACAGTGAAGGCTCGCTTTATAAATATGATCTTAAAACCAATACGCCAATTGCATTAAATACTGCGCCGGCAAAAAACAACAATAATGATCACGTACTTTCATTTGATGGCAGGCAATTGGTGATAAGCAGTGGCGATGGCGGCCCTTCTATAGGGTATACCGTACCGGTAACAGGAGGCCAGGCAAAAAGGATTACTGCTACCGGTGTTGGCGCAAGCTATATGCACGGCTGGTCGCCCGATGGTAAGTATATCGTGTTTTGTGGCGAAAGAAACAAAGAGTACGATGTGTACCGCATCCCCTCGGCCGGAGGCCCCGAAGAACGGTTGACTAATACCCCTGGTTTGGATGATGGCCCCGAGTACACCCCCGATGGTAAATACATCTACTTTAATTCGGTACGCAGCGGGCTGATGCAGGTTTGGCGTATGAAAGCCGACGGTAGCGAACAAACGCAAATTACCAATGACGATTACAACAATTGGTTTCCGCATATTTCGCCCGATGGCAAGTGGATTGTGTATATAACTTTCCTTAAAAACGAGGTAGCCCCCGGTGATCATCCCTTTTATAAGCATGTATTTTTAAGGGTAATGCCGGCAGCTGGTGGTCCGTCAAAAGTTGTAGCATACTTATACGGCGGGCAAGGTACTATCAACACCCCATCATGGGCGCCGGATAGCAAACATCTTGCTTTTGTAAGCAATTCAGATTTATTGTTCCCCGTATTCCCGATAGGTAAATAAGAAGAATCAAGAGTTAAGATTCAAGAAATTATAAATTATTAATTTGAACCCGGAGATTAGAATATAGAAAGAGATTTCAATTTAGACCGAATTACTTCTATCTTGACTCTTGACTCTTGATTCTTGTCTCTTGATTCTAACCCAAAAACTATGACTACACGCAGATCATTTTTAAAAACAGGCGCCCTGGCAGTTGCCGGCGCTACCCTTTTACCCGAAAGTTTATTTGCCGCACCCAAAAAACTCGAAAGGGTAGGTGTGCAGCTTTACAGTGTACGTGACGCTATGAAGCTTGACCCCAAGGGGACGTTGAAGAAGATTGCAGATGCGGGATATCATCATGTAGAGCATGCTAATTACATCGACCGAAAGTTTTATGGCTTCCCGGCAAAGGAGTTTAAAAAGATATTGGAAGATTTAACGCTAAAAATGCCAAGCGGCCATACCGTAATGACAGCGCAACACTGGGACGAATCAAAAAAAGATTTTACCGATGCCTGGAAATATACAGTAGAAGATGCAGCCACGATGGGACAAAAATTTGTAATAAGTCCATGGCTTGATGAAAAAGTGCGTACGGATATGGATGCCCTAAAACGCGCCATGGAGCAGTTTAACAAATGCGGTGAGCTGTGCCAAAAATCGTCGATGAAATTTGGTTATCATAACCATAATTTCGAGATCAGCGCCAAAGTTGGTGATATTACCCTGTATGATTATATCATTCAAAATACCGATGCCGCCCTGGTTGCGCAACAAATAGATATCGGCAATATGTTAACTACAGGCGGGCACGCGCTTGATTTTATTAATAAATATCCCGGCAGGTTTGAGTCGATGCACGTTAAAGATGAAATAAAGGTAGCCCCACATGGCGGCGACGATACCGAGAGCTGTATTTTAGGCCAGGGTATTATGCCGGTAAAAGAGATTGTAAAGGCTGGCAGCAAAAAAGGTGGCACTTCGCTTTTTATTATCGAGCAGGAGGCCTATCAGGGCAAAGATCCGGTAGAGAGTGTAAAAATTGATTTACAAATCATGAAAAAATGGGGTTATTGATAGTATAAGGGTAACTTACCACCACCAACGGATTTAATTTTTGAGGCGGCTAATTTAGATGCTAAAATTATTAAGTTTGACAACCGTTTATAAATAAATACACAGATGAGTTTTGATTGCCCGCCATACTTAAGGTGAATAAATTGAGACTGCTAAAACAATTTACTTAACATGCACAGGCGTACTGTAATAAAAAATTTGGCTTTGGTAATAGGCGGCGCTGTACTACTTCCTGCATGCCACCGAACGGAAGGAAAGGCCTCTTTAACGCTTAAAAATGTTGAAATCAGCGCCGATCAGGAAAAGCTGGTGGGCGGCATTGCTGAAACTATTATACCAAAAACAACAACACCTGGTGCAAGGGATCTGAATCTGCATTTATTCGTATTCAAGATGCTGGATGATTGCTACAAAAAAGAGGATCAGCAGGCATTCGTGACTGGTATGGGGCAGTTTACGGATGCTGTCAAAAATAAATATGATAAACCTTTTTCGGATTTAAGCCAAAAACAGCGCGAAGACGTGTTATTGAGCATCGAAAATGATAAGGACGAGAAAAGTATGGCAAATTCAAAAGAGCTCAAATCATTTTACGGGATCATAAAAAGGCAAACTGTAAATGGTTATGTAACGTCTAAATATTTCATGACCAAACAAGTAGTGTATGAACTTGTACCGGGTCGTTATAATGCCCGTTTTCCATACAAACAAAAGCAATCAGCATAAATAATGGCTAATTTAAATATAGATAGCGTTAAAGACAGAACATTTGATGCGATAGTGATTGGATCCGGGATGAGTGGTGGCTGGGCTGCTAAAGAGCTTACAGACAAGGGCCTTAAAACGCTGATACTGGAACGGGGCCGCGATGTAAAGCATATTAAAGATTACCCCACTACCAATATGTACCCCTGGGAGTTTGAGCACCGCGGCGAACTGCCGGTGGCCATAAAAGAAGCCAACCCCATAGTAAACCGCTGTTATGCTTTTGGCGAGGATGCCGCTCACTTTTTTGTAAAAGATAACGATCACCCTTATGTACAGGAGAAACCGTTTGATTGGATCCGTGGTTACCAGGTAGGCGGTAAATCGTTACTTTGGGCCCGCCAAACACAGCGCTGGAGCGAATTTGATTTTGAGGGCCCGGCCCGTGATGGTTTTGCTGTTGATTGGCCCATCCGGTATAAGGATATTGCCCCATGGTATAGTTACGTTGAAAAATTTGCAGGTATTTCTGGTAACATGGATGGCCTTGCAGAATTGCCCGATGGCGAGTTTTTGCCTGCTTTCCCCTTAAATGCGGTTGAAACTTACTTTAGCAAGCATGTGAAAAGTAAATACAGTAACCGGCATGTAATAAGTGCACGTTGCGCCCATTTATCTAAGCCAAACCAAATTCATTTAGATCAGGGCCGGGTGCAATGCCAGGAGCGCATTTTGTGCCAGCGTGGCTGCCCGTTTGGCGGTTACTTTAGCGCAAATGCTTCTACTATTCCATGGGCATTAAAATCAGGTCATGCTACTTTACGTCCATTTTCTGTTGTACAGGAGATTATTTACGACGAGAAAAAAGGTAAGGCAAGTGGCGTTCGCATAATCGATACCAATACAAAAGAAGCGATTGAATATTTTGCAGATATCATTTTTGTAAATGCAGCGGCTTTAAATACCAACCTGGTATTATTAAATTCAACTTCGCATCGGTTCCCTAACGGCTTGGGTAATGATAGTGGGGTATTGGGCAAATACGTTGCCTTCCACAATTATTCGGCACACATTGGGGCCGAGTATGATGGCGAAAAGGAATGGACAACCGATGGTCGTAACCCGGCCGGTGGTGGTTATATTCCACGTTTCCGTAACGTTTATAAGCAGGAAACTAATTTTTTACGCGGGTATGCTTCTGGCTTCAGCGCGTACCGTTACCAGCAGCGCCCATGGGATGGTGTTGGTAACGGCCTGAAGGATAACCTGGTTAAGGATAACCTGAGCGGCTGGAAAGTAGGATCGCATATGATGGGCGAAACCATACCCAAAGAGAGCAACTATGTAACCCTTGATAAAACGTTAAAAGACCAATGGGGGATACCGCAACTGAAAATATCGGTTGACTATGATGATAACGACGAGAAGATGAAGAAAGACTATGTAGAGCAGTTGACAGAAATGTTTACCTCTGCGGGTTTTACCAATATAAAAGCCAGTACCGATAACCGCGCGCCAGGACTTGATATTCACGAAATGGGCGGCGCCAGGATGGGTAACGACCCCAAAACATCGGTGCTTAATAGATGGAACCAAATGCATGCGGTAAAAAACGTATTTGTAACCGATGGAGCCTGCATGACCTCAACCTCATGCCAAAATCCATCGCTTACCTACATGGCCTTTACCGCACGGGCAGCTGATTATGCGGTGAGTGAAATGAAAAAGGGGAATATATAGTGGCGAGCCCCCTAACCCCCTAAAGGGGGAACTTATACGTTACTCCCCCTTTAGGGGGGCAGGGGGGGTCAATGTGTAAAAAAAACACAATGAAAATTTATTTGTAAAATAATTTTTATTCATACATTTAAACGGAATAACCAAGTAATAAACAAAATTTAACAACCTAATATAATTGTATGTCTGCAAATACTTATGACGCTATTGTCATCGGCTCGGGGATATCTGGTGGGTGGGCTGCCAAAGAACTGACACAAAAGGGTTTAAAAACCATTATGCTTGAACGCGGGCGCGATATCAAACATATAAAAGATTATGTGAACGCTACTAAAGACCCATGGGAGTTTACCCACCGTGGTGGCCGTACACAAAAAATGATTGACGATTACCCTGTTTTAAAACGCGATTATCCACTAAACGAGGTTAACCTTGATTATTGGGCCAGCGATAAAGACAGCCCTTACACAGAAACCAAAAGATTCGACTGGTTTCGTGGCTATCATGTAGGCGGCCGTTCATTAATGTGGGGGAGGCAATCGTACCGCTGGGCCGATGTTGATTTTGAAGCCAACTTGAAAGATGGTATTGCTGTTGACTGGCCTATCCGTTATAAAGACATAGCGCCATGGTATAGCTATGCCGAGCAATTTGCAGGTATATCTGGTAACAAAGATGGCCTTGCAATTCTTCCGGATGGCGATTTTATGCCGCCAATGGAGCTGAATGTGGTTGAAAAAGATGTTGCTAAAAGATTAAAAGATCATTACAAAGAGGCCCGGGATATGATCATTGGCCGTACCGCCAATATCACTGTACCGCATAATGCCCGTACTAATTGCCAGTACCGTAACAAATGCTGGTTGGGTTGCCCGTTTGGTGCCTACTTTAGCACACAATCGGCTACGTTACCGGCCGCTATGGCTACAGGTAATTTAACTGTAAGGCCATGGTCTATTGTTACAAAAATTCTGTACGATAAGGATACCAAAAAAGCCAAAGGTGTTGAAGTACTGGATGCCGAAACCAACCAAACCTATGAGTATTTTGCAAAAATTGTTTTTGTAAATGCATCAACAATTAACTCAGCCTGGATTTTGATGAATTCGGCAACTGACGTTTGGGATGGCGGTTTGGGCAGCAGCAGCGGCGAACTTGGCCACAACCTGATGGATCATCACTTAGGTGTTGGTGCATCTGGCAGATATGAAGGTTTTGAAGATAAATATTACTTTGGCCGCCGTGCAAACGGATTTTATATTCCTCGCTTTGCAAACCTTGGCGGCGATAAACGCGATTTTATTCGCGGTTTTGGTTACCAGGGCAGCGCGAGCCGCGAAGGCTGGAGCAGGGATATTGCAGAAATGAACATTGGCAGCGCTTATAAAAATGCTATTACCGAACCAGGTACATGGCAGGTAGGTATGGGAGGCTTTGGCGAAACGCTTCCATATCATGAAAATAAAGTAACCCTTGATAAAACCAAAAAAGATAAATGGGGCCTCAATGTGGTTGCTATTGATGCCGAGCTGAAAGATAACGAGAAAAAGATGCGTATTGCCATGGAAGCCGAAGGCAAGGCAATGTTGGAAGCCGCAGGTGTTAAAGACGTGCAAACTCATAGCACAAACCCATTCCTGGGCCGTGGTATTCACGAAATGGGTACCGCACGTATGGGCCGCGATCCTAAAACATCCGTACTTAACCAGTGGAACCAGGTTTGGGATGCAAAAAACGTATTTGTTACCGATGGTTCTTGTATGACATCTGCCGCATGCCAAAATCCATCGCTTACTTACATGGCGCTGACAGCCCGTGCAGCCAACTACGCAGTTGAAGCATTAAAGAAAAACGAGATCTAACAAAAACATCATAATACAATACCTATGTCTGAAGAAAAAGAGAAAGTTACTCCCAATCCATCGAGGCGGGATTTTATTAAATCTACTACCGTAGCTGCCGCAAGCTTCATGATCGTTCCGCGCTTTGTATTGGGCGGAAAGGGTTATATAGCGCCAAGCGACAAGCTTTTGATAGCCGGCGTTGGTGCGGGCGGTAAAGGCCAAAGCGACATTGCCAATTTTTACAAAAGCGGAAAAGCCGAGATTGCTTTCCTTTGCGATGTAGATGACAGGCGTGCGGCAAGATCACGCGCCGATTTCCCTAAAGCCAAGTATTATAAAGACTGGCGCGAGATGTATGATAAGGAGCACAAACACTTTGATGCTGTATCAATATCCACCCCGGATCATAATCATGCCATTATAACTTATAAGGCCATGCAAATGGGTAAACACGTTTACGTGCAAAAGCCAATGACACATGATATTTGGGAAGCCCGTTTACTAACCGAAGCTGCAAAAAAATATAAAGTTGTAACCCAGATGGGTAACCAGGGATCATCAAATGATGGCACCCGTTTATTATCTGAATGGTATGATGCCGATTTGATTGGCGATGTACATACCGTTTACTGCTGGACAAACCGCCCCGTATGGCCGCAAGGTATTCAATGGCCGGCAGCCAATCCTAATATCCCAAAAGAATTGGATTGGGATCTGTGGCTGGGTACTGCGCCTAAAAAAGATTACGTTGATAAATTGGTGCCGTTTAACTGGCGCGGATGGTGGGATTACGGCACAGGCGCCCTGGGCGATATGGGCTGCCACCTTGTTGAGGCTCCTTTCAGGGTATTGGGTATCCAGTATGCAAAAGATGTACAGGCCAGTGTTGGCAGTGTGTATGTAGATGAGTTTAAAGAAGGCCATTTCCCTGAAAGCTGCCCTCCGTCAAGCCACATTACGTTAACATTCCCTAAAACTGATAAAACTAAGGGCGATGTTAAACTGCACTGGATGGACGGTGGTATACAACCCGAAAGACCTGAAGAGTTATTGCCAAGCGAAAAATTTGGCGGCGAAGAAGGTAACGGAACACTATTCATAGGTACAAAAGGAAAAATGTACGCAAGTACCTATTCCGACGCGCCAACGCTGTTGCCGACCGCGCTTACCAAGGATGCAAAAGCACCTCAGAAATGGGCACGTGTACAGGGTGGGGCAAATGGTCACTACGCACAATGGGTAGAGGGATGTTTGGCCGGTTATGGTAAAACAGAGTTAAGTTCATCTTTTGATAAGGCAGGTCCGCTTACCGAGGCTTTGTTAATGGCAAACCTTGCAGTACGTGGTCATGAATTACAAGGTGGCCGTGTAAAACTGGTTTGGGATAACGAGGCTATGAAGGTTACAAACTTTGACCCGGTTAACCAATACATTAAGCGCACTTACCGCGAAGGTTTTGAGCTGAAAGCTTAGTTTAATTATTGAATTATTGATTTACTGAATTATTGATTGAAGAGTGGATGAATTCGCCAATAAATAGTCGCATATTCATTAATTCGATCAATTAGGAAAGTAAAAACTTAATAATTCAATAATTCATTAATTCGATAAATAAATAATTATAAAACCAATGAATAGAAGAGACGCAATTGGCAGGGTGGGCTTGTTACTTGGAGGAGCGGTTATAGGAGCCGAGTTTTTCATTTCGGGCTGTAAATCGTCTACATCCGCATCGGGCGTAGCCGACCTGTCTAAACCAGAAATTATTGCCTTCCTTGATGAGGTTGGTGAAACCATTTTACCGGCTACAACTTCTCCCGGCGCTAAAGCAGCCGAAATAGGTAAGTTTATGGGCGTAATGGTAACCGATTGCTATACAGCAGATGATCAGAAAATATTTTTAAAAGGTATTTCTGATATTGACAGTGCAAGCGATAAAAAGTTTGGTAAAAAATTCATGGAAGCAGATGCCAAACAACGCACAGAATTGCTTACCGAACTTGATGCCGAGCAAAAATCCTACACTAAAACTAAAAAACCTGAAGACCCTAACCATTATTTCAGGATGATGAAGGAATTAACCTTGTTAGGTTTCTTTACTTCAAAACCTGGTGCAACCGAGGCTTTGCGTTACATAGCTGTACCAGGCAAATACGATGGTAATTTCCCATACAAAAAAGGCGATAAAGCCTGGGCTACCTAAGGGGTTGGTTTGTAGTTGATTGGGTTGATTAGGTGAGTGGTTGATTGAGTTGAATAAGACGACGGTTGATTGAGTTAATGGGTTTTAATCCTATCAAACTGGCTAACATAATCTAACTCAATCAATACAATCCAACCTAATCAACCCAATCAACCACTCACTTAATGATAATTGGTTTGTGGTTGATTAAGTTGGACTGAGTTGATTAGGTTGGATTGATTGAGTTAAGTAAATGGTTTACTAAGTTGGAAATATATGAACAGCAATGTTTTGAAAAATCAACTCAATTAACCAAATTTACCCCATTCAATCGATTGTATTCTAATTTAATTAATCAACTCAAACTACCTTAATCAACTGAATCCAACTCAACAAAACATAAACAATGAAACTAAGATTAGGAATGATTGGCGGCGGGCAAGGTGCGTTTATTGGCGCCGTGCACAGGATTGCCGCCCGCATTGATGGCGAATACGAACTTGTTTGCGGTGCATTTAGCAGCAATGCCGAAAAATCAAAAGCAAGCGGCGTTTTGCTGGGTTTGCCCGAAGACCGTGTTTACAGTTCATATACAGAACTTATTGAAAAAGAAAAACAACTGCCTGAAGACCAACGTGTTCAGGTAATTAGCATAGTTACGCCCAACCATGTACACTTTGATCCATCTAAAGCTGCATTGGAAAATGGCTTCCATGTTGTGTTAGATAAGCCAATGACATTTTCATTGGCCGAGGCTAAAGAACTGGAAAAAGTAGTGAAATCAAGCGGCAAGTTATTTTGCTTAACACATACTTACACCGGCTATCCTATGGTAAAGGAAGCCAGGCAACTGATAAAAGCCGGTAAACTGGGCACAATCCGAAAAATTTATGTTGAGTATCCGCAAGGGTGGCTAAGCAGCTTTTTAGAAGGGGACGACAACAAACAAGCTTCATGGCGTACCGATCCTGGTAAAAGCGGGATAGCCGGTGCCATGGGTGATATTGGTACGCATGCTTTTAACCTTGCCGAATACGTAACCGGGCTGCAGGTAACAAAAATATGTGCCGATATTAACGTTGTTGTACCGGGCCGCAAGCTGGATGATGACGGGGCAGCATTACTGAAATTTGATAACGGCGCAAGCGGGGTGCTTACGGCTACCCAGATTGCTGCCGGCGAAGAGAATAACGTAAAGATTAGGGTTTACGGCGAAAAAGGCGGTCTTGAATGGCACCAGAGCGATGCTAACTCATTAACCCTGATGTACACCGATAAACCAATGGAAGTATGGCGCACTGGGGGCGGGTACACCAGCTCATTTGCGCAACATAACACCCGCACACCGGCCGGCCATCCGGAAGGTTACTTGGAAGCTTTTGCCAATTTGTACCGCAATTTTGCCTTAACGGTGAAAGCAGGTTTGGAGGGCAGGGAAGCTACGCCTGAAGAGTTGGATTATCCCGGTATTGATGAAGGTGTACGCGGTATGGCGTTCATCGAAAATGTGATTGCTTCGGGCAAATCAGATAAAAAGTGGACTGAGTTTACTATCTAACAAAAAACTATGAAAACCATTAAAGGACCTGCAATATTTATAGCTCAATTTATAGGCGACAATGCCCCTTTTAACAGCCTTGATTCTATTTGCCAATGGGCAGCCGGGCTTGGCTACAAAGGCGTACAACTGCCAACGCTGGATGCCCGTTTCATTGACCTGCAAAAGGCTGCCGAAAGCAAAACTTATGCCGAGGAAGTAAAAGGTGTAGTAAACAGCCACGGATTAGAGATTACTGAGTTATCAACCCACCTGCAAGGGCAGCTGGTAGCGGTAAACCCCGTTTATGACGAACTGTTTGATGGGTTTGCTCCCGAGCAATACCGTAAAAATCCTGCTGAAAGGCAAAAATGGGCCGTACAGCAACTTAAATATGCTGCGCAGGCTTCAAAAAATTTAGGTTTGCAGGCATCTGTTACTTTCAGCGGTGCGCTGCTTTGGCCTATGGTATACCCATGGCCGCAACGCCCTGCCGGTATTGTAGAAACCGCTTTTGAAGAATTAGCAAAACGCTGGACACCTATTCTTGATGTTTACGAGGATAATGGCATCGATTTATGTTACGAAGTGCATCCGGGCGAAGACCTGCATGATGGTATTACCTTCGAGATGTTTTTAGATAAGGTAAAAGGACACAAACGTGCCAATTTATTGTATGATCCATCACATTTTGTTTTACAATGCCTGGATTATTTAGAGTATATCGACCTGTATCACGACCGTATAAAAATGTTTCACGTTAAGGATGCCGAGTTTAACCCTACGGGTAGACAAGGCGTGTATGGAGGTTACCAAAACTGGGTAGATCGTGCAGGCCGTTTCCGCTCACTGGGCGATGGACAAGTTGATTTTAAAGCGATATTTAGTAAGCTGACGCAATACGATTTCCCCGGATGGGCCGTGCTGGAATGGGAATGCGCGCTTAAACATCCCGAAGACGGTGCCCGTGAAGGTGCAGAGTTCATCAAAAATCATATCATTCGAGTAACCGAACGCGCGTTTGATGATTTTGCTGCATCAGGCACCGACGATGCGCTGAACAGGAAGACGTTGGGAATATAAAAATCAGTACATTTGAAATAGCCAATTAACCAATTAATTAAACTTAATATATTTAAATGCAAACCATTAACCGCACACAACTATTCAGGGCCAGTTGCTTATCCCTGTTGGTAACATCACTATCATTCGGTATCCGTGCCGGTATCCTTGGCGAACTCGGAACAAAATTCGCGCTCAATGCCTCGCAATTAGGAACTATAACAGCCACTGCATTCTGGGGCTTTCCTCTTGCTGTAGTTATTGGAGGTATTGTGGTAGATATCATTGGTATGAAACGTTTGCTGTTACTGGCATTTATATTTCACCTTGCCGGTATTTTACTTACCATTTTTGCCACTGGTTACTGGACGCTATTTTTCTCTACATTGGTTATTGGTATTGCCAATGGCACTGTTGAGGCTGCCTGTAATCCTTTGGTAACCTCGTTATATACCGAAAACAAAACAACTAAGCTCAGCCACTTTCACTTATGGTTTCCAGGTGGTATCGTAATAGGTACATTAATAGTTACGCTGTTTAAGCTTATCGGCCTTAATTGGCAGGTGCAGGTAGGTGTAATGCTTATACCTACAGCTATTTACGGATACTTGTTTTCAAAACTCGATTTCCCGGTAACAGAACGGGTTGCATCAGGTGTTTCAACAGCCGGTATGTACAAAGCTGTGGCATCGCCGCTGTTTATTTTTATGTTTATCTGCATGTTTGGTACAGCAATAACCGAGTTGTTTACAGGGCAATGGATTGATGTATTATTGAAAAACGTAACCGACAATGCATTGCTTTTGCTGACTTTAGAAACAGGTGTAATGGTATTGGGTCGGGCTTTTGCTAAGCCGGTGCTAAAGTTATTCTCGCCCCAGGTAGTAATCCTGATGTCGACAATAGTAGCATCAATCGGTCTTTTTATGTTGAGCACCATGACAGGGGATATCATATTCCTGGCTGCAATTATATTTGGTATGGGAGTTTGTTTCTTTTGGCCAACAATGTTGGGTTTTGTTTCAGAAAACATTCCAAAATCAGGTGCACTTGGTTTAAATCTTATGGGGGGAGCCGGAATGTTCGCGGTTTCTATCTGGACTATAATCATGGGTAAATACTATGATAATATCGTAGCTTCAAAAATGGCGGCATTGCCCGCCGGTACCGATCCTGCAAAGGCGCTGGAAACTGCAAAAAGCCTTGCCGGACCCGATGTGTTACATTTTACGCTTGCCATACCCCTGGTTTTAATTGTAGCCTTTACCGGTTTGGTGTTTTATATGCGTACAAAGAAAAAAACAGCTCCTTTAAGCCAGGTAACTGTTTAACAAACCATATTTTTTAGGATAAAAATTGTATTTTTCGGCACAATTAATAAATGAAATTAAAAACAGTATAAAGCATCAAAATTATAGGTAAAACCTACCCGGTGTTGATGCTTTATATTTAATTAAAAAACAAAATTAATGGGGTTTAACCCCCGTTACCCTAAAAAAACAAACTAACTCAATGAAAAAGGCTTTTTTTATTCTTGGTATCTGTGCGGTAGTATCTGCCTGTGGTGGCAATTCGGCAAGTAAAGGTGGTAGCGATAGTACCGCTGCGGCAAATCAAACTGCTAAGGCAACTAATTCTGACGCTGATACCAATGCTACAAAAACCGGTACCGAAGGTGCAGGTGGCTCGGCAGGCTCAAGCGCAGGCGAGAAACTGTTAGCAGCTAATGATTGCGGAACTTGTCATAAAGTTGACACAAAAGTTATTGGCCCATCCTTCCAGGATATCGCAAAAAAATATGATGCTTCTGAAGCCAACATTGATATGCTGGCCAAAAAAGTAATTTCCGGAGGTAGCGGTAACTGGGGTACAATGGCCATGACGCCGCATGCCGCACTTGCCGAAAGCGATGCAAAAGAAATAGTAAAATATATTCTTGCACAAAAAAAATAACCCGGATAATTTATCAGGGCAATAAGTTTTAAAAAATCAGGCTGATCATTTAATAAGCCGGCAAGCAATTGCCGGTAACTTTTGTTCTGTTTTATAAATTATTAACCGCGCGTAACCAATTATAATCCGGGATTAATACTTCCTGGAACAAACCGATATACAACCATGGAATCAAATCAAAACAGGCGGTCGGCTATAAAAAATATAGTTACCGGTACCGCAGCCATTACCGCGGCGGGTATGTTATCGTCATTTAAACCCGGAGAAAAAGAAATGGTAGTTGATACTGCGTTAAAAGGTAATATTAACCACGCCGTATGCCGCTGGTGCTATGGCGACATGACAGTTGAACAACTTTGCGCCGCCGCCAAAGATATTGGCATAAAGGGCATCGACCTGGTTGGCCCGGCAGACTGGCCTACACTTCAAAAGTATGGCCTGTACTCGTCCATGTGTAATGGTGCCGAAATTAACCTGACCGATGGTTTTGGCGATACGCAATTTCATGCCCAGCTGCATAAAAACTACAGCGAAATGATACCCAAGGTTGCTGCTGCCGGTTATAAAAACCTGATTTGTTTTAGTGGCAGCCGTCGCGGAAAAGACAATGAAACAGGTTGGAATAATTGTGTTGAGGGTTTGAAACCAATGGTTGAGCTGGCCGAAAAGCATAATATTGTGCTGGTAATGGAACTACTAAACAGCAAAATTGACCACAAAGATTACCAATGCGATAGGGTAGAGTGGGGTGCCGAACTTGCCAAAAGGTTGGGATCAGAGTATTTTAAATTGTTGTTTGATATTTACCACATGCAAATTGATGAAGGCGATGTTATTCGTAACATCCGTCAATATCATCCATATATCAACCATTACCATACCGGCGGCGTACCCGGCCGTAACGAGATTGACGAAACACAGGAACTTTACTACCCTGCAATAATGAAAGCTATTGTAGAAACCGGCCATAAAGGTTTTGTTGCGCAGGAATTTATTCCGAAACAAAAAGACAAGGTGGCTTCACTGCGTAAAGCGGTACACATTTGCGACGTTTAAACCTTATGGTGTAAACACACTCCAACTGTACATTAACCAAACAGAAATACATGACAACCAGAAGAACATTTTTAGCACAGGCCGGTCTACTTTCGGCAGGTGCAATGTTAGCGCCGTCTTTATTATCGGCAAAAGAGAAGAATGGTGCAGGGCTGCAATTATATAGCCTGCGCAATGAGTTACCTGCCGATGTAAAAGGTGTTATAGGTAAAGTGGCCAAAGCTGGTTACAAAGAAGTTGAAACCTTTGGATACAACAAAGAAAAAGGCTATTGGGGACTGCCAAGCAAAGATTTTGGAACGCTATTAAAAGATAACGGACTGAGCAGCCCAAGCGGTCACTACGGTTTAGATTCGTTTTTTGGCGAAGGAAAAACCGACGATTTAAAAATGTATATGGAAGTGGCCAACACCATTGGTCAAACTTATATCATAGTACCCTCATTAAACCATAATTTCATAAAAACGGTTGACGACTGCAAAGGCGTGGCCGAAAAAATGAATAAAGCCGCCGAGATATGCAAGGCTTCGGGTTTAAAATTAGGTTACCACAACCATAACTTTGAATGGGCACCTGTTGGCGATACCACATTTTACGATGTAGTACTAAACAATACCGACCCCAAACTGGTTAACATGGAAATGGATTTATACTGGGTGGTACGTGCAGGGCAGGATCCTTTGGCCATTTTTGAGAAACATCCCGGACGTTTTACTTTTGTGCACATTAAAGACAGGGATAAAACCAATGGCAACCTGAATACAGAAATAGGTACGGGCGATATTGATTTTGTAAAAATATTGAGCAAAGCAAAACAGGGCGGTGTAAAACACTTTATTGTTGAGCAGGAAAACTACACCAATATTGATCCTTATGTAAGCATTGCCCAAAGCGCTGCCTACCTGAAAAACACGCTTCACATATAATAAACCAATTATAACATGAGATATTCAATAATATTAACAACCATTTTAGCCGGAAGTTTTTTTATGGCCAACGCGCAAAATGCTAAACCCGAGGATACCGAAATTTGGGAACCAATTCCAAAAGCCGTAGTACCTGGCAAAGTTTTAGGCGATGCACCATCTGATGCCGTTATTTTATTTGATGGCAAAGGCCTTGATGAATGGGTAGATGTAGAAACCCAAACACCCGCTAAATGGACAGTAAAAGGCGATATCCTTACGGTGAACAAAGCCACCGGTAATATCGAAACCAAGAAAAAATTTACTAATTATCAATTACATATTGAGTGGCGTGTGCCTGCAAGCATTACCGGCAGCGGCCAGGCCCGCGGCAATAGCGGCGTGTTTTTAGCTTCATTAGGTAAAGGCGATGCCGGTTACGAATTACAGGTTTTAGATTCATACAACAACAAAACCTATGTAAACGGCATGGCAGGCAGCTTGTACAAACAGGTGATCCCACTGGCAAACCCAGGCCGCAAACCGGGTGAGTGGAACGTGTATGACGTTGTTTGGACAGCCCCTGTATTTAACCAGGATGGTACACTAAAATCTGCCGCAAGGGCAACTGTTTTCTTTAACGGCGTACTTGTTGAAAATAACTTTGAATTACTTGGCCCAACCCAATACATTGGCAAGCCATCTTACGAAGGTAAAGCCCATGGCGCGTCGCCAATAAAGCTGCAAGCTCATGGCGATAAAAGCGAGCCACTTAGTTTCCGCAATATCTGGGTAAGAGAGTTATAAGTAACTGATATTTTATTATTTAAAAAGCTCATCCAGATTTATTTGGATGGGCTTTTTAAGTTTATAATCGCGCACAAAATGCTTCCACGCAAAAAGTCATTTTACCATTCAAGGCCTCGGTAAAAATCTCTCCGCTTTATTCTCATAAAAATACTTATATTGAACTTTTTATTCCATACTGACTTATTAGTATCTAAATAAAACGCCAAAACCAGTTATGGTGCCCCCTCACCTTAATTGATTTAATCTAACCAATTAATTATCAATACGCTATCGATTTGAATATTTACAAGTATTTATTTTTAAGTGTACTGCTACAGCTTTTTGTTTTAGAAAGTTTTTCGCAGCAGGCCAACCTTAAATTTGAGCACTTTGGAACGCGCGAAGGCTTGTCGCAGGTTAACGTGAGTTGTATTATGCAGGATAGTCGCGGTTTTATGTGGATAGGCACACGCGATGGCCTTAACCGTTACGATGGCTACAGCTTTATAAATTACAAATATAGCGCCATCGATAACAACAGCTTAAGCAGTAATGTTGTAACCGATGTGGTTGAAGATAAACAAGGCAATCTTTGGATAGGCACTTCTATCGGGTTAAATAAGTACGATTTCAAATCCGGGCGGTTTTCACGTTATCAGTACGATAATAAAAACGTTAACAGCTTATCATATAATACCATCAATGACCTGGCCATTGATCATGAAGGCAATTTGTGGATAGGGATGCAAAAGGGGGGCCTCGACTTCTTCGATATTAAAAAAAATAAATTTACACATTATCGCCATTCAGAAACCGATAGCACATCATTGAGTAATGATAATGTGGCTATTGTACTGGAAGATTCAAAACACAAACTTTGGGTAGCTACATCAGCCGGGGGATTAAACCTGTTTGATAGAAAGCGTAATTCGTTCAAATCATACCGGCATTCAGATACGGATAACACTTCGATTTCCCAAAATAACGTCACCGCTATTTTTGAAGATAATAGCCAAAGAATTTGGGTAGGTACTATGGATGCCGGTCTTAATTTATTTGACAGCGATGGAGGTACGTTTAAGCACTATCTGCATAGCGATAAACAGGCTGGTACAATAGCCGGCAATACAATCCTGAGCATCGGGATGGATTTGAACAACAACCTTTGGGTAGGATCTGAAAATGCGGGGCTTAGCATCTTCAACTTTCAAACGGGGGCAATCAACACCCACGCTCATGATGATATTGATAAAAACAGCATCAATGGCAATACCATTTACAGCATCTGCCGTGATAGATTAGGCAATATGTGGCTTGGCGCTTTTAGCGGAGGTGTTAACTTGTTTAAGCGCAGTACACAAAGCTTTGATCATTACCGCCACACAGCATCGCCGGCGAGTTTGTCAAATAATTTTGTGCTGTCGCTTTATGAGGATAATGATAAAAATCTTTGGGTAGGCAGCGATGGCGGGGGGATCACCGTTTTTAACAAAAATGGCAGCGTAAAACAATACATCAAGCAACCCGGCGATGAAAATAGTATTTCGGCCAATTATGTGCTCACCATCAACCAGGACCACCAGGGCGACTATTGGATAGGCACATGGTCGGGGGGCATTTCTGTTTTTAATAAAGGCACAGGGAAGTTCAGGCATTATTTAAATGATCCTGCTAACCCCAATAGCTTAAGCAACAACAATATATACGCGCTAATACATACCCGCGACGGCAATGCCTGGATAGGTACCTATAATGGCGGGCTAAACAGGTTTGGCAGCAAAACGAAATTGTTTAAAACCTTTAGGTTTGACGCCCACGATGCCGGTAGCGTGAGCAGCGACCGGATATACTCGCTATTTGAAGACAGCAAAGGAAACCTCTGGATTGGTACCTTTGATGGCGGCCTGAATAAATATAACCCTGCAACAAACTCCTTCACGCGGTTTATACACGATGAAAAAACAAACAGCATCAGCAATAACGGTGTCCCGGATATTTTTGAAGATAGCAAGGGGCGGCTATGGATAAGCACCCTGTTAGGCTTAGACCTTTTTGACCCTGTAACCGGGCGCTTTACCGTTTTCAATACCAAAGATGGCCTGCCCAGCGATATTATTTATGCGGTGAGGGAGGATAAAAAAGGGACGCTGTGGGTAAGTACCAACAATGGCCTTTCTAATTTTGACCCTGTTAAACGCACCTTTAAAAATTATACTGTGGAGGATGGATTGCAGGAAGATGAGTTTAAATCGCATTCGGCATTGCAAACCAACGATGGTAAATTATACTTTGGCGGCATTAACGGGTTTAACGGATTTAAGCCAGGGCAAATTTTAAAGCCCGCGGGCTTTTCGCCCCTCGTAATTACCGATTTTCAGCTGTTTAATAAATCGTTGACGATAGCGCGTAATGCCCAGGATCCCTCGCCGCTTAAGCAGGAAATTGTGGATACTAAATCCATTATATTATCCTATCGTCAGTCGGTAATAACTATGCGTTATGCTGCGCTTGATTATGCATCAGCTGATAAAAACCACTACAGTTATATCCTGGAAAATTTTGATAAGGAATGGAATAACGTGGGTAGCCGCAATACAGCCTCATATACCAATTTACCTCCCGGGCACTATCAGTTTAAATTAAAATACAAAAACACGGCGGGTAACTGGTCGCCGGTTACACTTGGTTTGCAGATTACCATAGTGCCCCCTTTTTGGTTAACCTGGTGGTTTAAGTTACTGGGACTTTTAGGTATCATCGGCCTGGCTGATGTTTTTTTCAGGTATCGTATTATGCTCGAAAAAAAGCAAAAATTGGTATTGGAACGTTTGGTTGAAGAACGAACCGACAGCCTGACCAAAATGACCATCGACGAACGGATTTCGCGCGAGGCCGCCGAAAATGCCCGCGAGGAGGCTGAAAAAGCAAAAGAGGATGCTGAAGCTGCCAACAAGGCAAAAAGCGTTTTTCTGGCTACTATGAGCCATGAAATCCGTACGCCTATGAATGGCGTAATTGGCATGGCATCGCTGCTGGCCAGCACGAGCCTTACTCCAGAGCAGGAAGAATATACCGAAACAATAAAAACAAGCGGCGATGCCCTGTTGACGGTGATTAACGACATCCTGGATTTTTCTAAAATCGAATCCGGAAACATGGAAATTGAGGAGGAAGATTTTGATTTGCGCGAATGTATAGAAAGCGTATTGGACGTTTTTGCCGAGAAATCATCGCGCTCGAATCTCGATCTGGTATACCAGGTGCAGCACGATGTACCGGCTCAAATAGTTTCCGATTCGTTACGCTTGCGGCAGATATTGATAAACCTGGTGGGTAACGCTATTAAATTCACCACGCAGGGCGAAGTATTCATCAGCGTATCAGTTAAAAGCAACCAGGATGAGGTACTCGAGCTGCTGTTTAAAGTACGCGATACAGGTATCGGCATCCCCGAGGATAAGATGGAGCGCCTGTTTAAAGCCTTTTCCCAGGTTGATTCAAGCACCACCCGAAAATATGGCGGTTCGGGACTGGGGCTGGCCATTAGCGAAAAGCTTGTTAAAATAATGGGTGGCGAGATCACTGTAAAAAGCGAGGTTGGTATAGGCACAACCTTTGCCTTCAGCATTAAAACAAAAATAGGTAACAAGGCCAAACGCAATTATGTGTACCAGAATCTTGCCGAACTGGAGAATAAGCGCATCATGGTTATTGATGATAATTTAACCAATCGCGAGATTATGGAAACGCTGCTGCGCCAATGGAAATATGAGCCAGTGATGGCATCATCGGGTGCCGAAGCTATTAAACTATTGACGCATGCTGCCGCTGTCGACCTGGTAATAACAGATATGAAGATGCCGGGCATGGATGGCGCACAGGTAGCAAAAGAAATTAAAAAGCAATGGCCGGTATTACCTGTAATCCTGGTAAGCTCGGTAGGTGGCGAGCATCATAAAAACGAAGCAAACCTATTTGACGCCGTATTGACCAAACCCGTAAAACACCATGTACTGCACAAATTGGTTACAGAACAATTAAAGAAGCTTACGCCTCAAAAAAAGGATGCACAACTCACTCATTCGCAGTTTTCGGAAGAATTTGCAAAACGGTACCCTATGCGTATTTTAATTGCCGAGGATAATGTTATTAACCAACGGCTGGCAATCCATATTTTAACAAAAATGGGATTTACCCCGGACCTGGCCGAGAATGGACATGAGGCAGTTAACGCGTTAATGGCTAAAGATTATGATGTGATACTGATGGATGTGCAAATGCCCGGCATGGATGGGCTTGAGACCACCCGCTTCATACGGCAGAATATGGCCACACAACCACTTATTATAGCCATGACAGCAAATGCACTGCCCGAAGACAGGGCTGCCTGCCTTGAGGCAGGTATGGATGATTATTTGAGCAAACCTATGAAGCTTTTGGATATTATGGATATGCTGGAAAAATGGGGTAAATACATTAATAAAATGCCCGGAAATTAAAAGTTTGAATCTATATTTACGAAATTTTAAGTATTCATGAAAACACAACTTACCCGTACACTTACCTTGGCTTTTGGCTTCCTGCTTTTGGCTTTTAGCTTATCTGCCTCTCCAAAAAGGTATTATTATGAGCTTAAAGTTTACCACTATAAAACAGTGGATCAGGAGGCTAAAATTGAGCATTATTTAAAGGATGCTTATTTGCCGGCGCTGCACAGGGCAGGTATACCCAATGTTGGTGTATTTAAACCCGTAAAACAGGACACTGCGGATAGGCGTATTTATGTTTACACTCCGTTTACCAGTTTAGATAAACTTACAGGTATTGATAAAAAATTACAGGGCGATACCCAATATTTTACCGATGGCGAGGAGTACATGAACGCCGATTATAAAGATGCCCCTTATTCACGTATCGAAATTATGATACTGCACGCCTTCCCCGGTATGCCGGCGCCCTCTGTTCCCCTGCTTACAGGTAATAAAGCAGACAGGGTTTACGAACTCAGAAGCTATGAAAGTCCTACAGAAAAATATAACTACAATAAAGTGCGCATGTTTAATGATGGCGACGAAATAGGGCTGTTTAAACGCCTTGGTTTTAACGCGGTTTTTTACTCGGAGGTAGTGTCGGGTTCGCATATGCCCAACCTGATTTACATGACTACCTTTGAAAATAAAGAAGAAAGAGAAAAGCACTGGGCGGCGTTTGGCAGCGATGCGTACTGGAAAACCCTTTCGGAAAAAGCCGAGTACCAGCACAATGTATCGAAAGCCGATATTTTCTTTCTTTTTCCGACGGACTACTCAGATTATTAATATCCATCCGGCAAACAAAAGGTTCACTATATGGTTGTAAATGGAATTTAATTGCTAATATATTTTTTGTTATAAAAAATTATATTAGTTGTTGGTAAAAGTTTACGGCAATTCCGGTTGATGCAACACCATAACTACAAATTTTTAGAAGGCGCCGGCGAAATGGCTACCCTGATCAGGGAGCATGATTGGTCGCAAACATCCATAGGTACGCCTGATAAATGGCCGGTTAGCCTGCTAACAACCATTGGTATAGTTTTAAATTCCCGGTTCCCGATGTTTATGTACTGGGGGTCGGAGCTTGTTTGTTTTTATAATGATGCCTATCGCCCCAGTTTAGGTGTAAATGGCAAACATCCACAATTTTTAGGTCAGCCTGCAAAAGTATTCTGGTCTGATATATGGCATGTTCTCGAACCGCTTATTCAGCAGGTATTATCGGGCGGCGGGGCAACCTGGCATGAAGATCAATTGATACCGTTTTACCGTAACGGTACCACCGAAGATATTTATTGGACATTTAGCTACAGCCCTGTTTTAGATGAAACCGGTAATCCGGGCGGCATTATAGTAGCATGTACCGAAACAACCGAAAAGGTGCTTGGCCTAAACCAGATTCGCGAAAGCAAACAGGAATTGGAGTTTGCAATAGATGCAGCCGAATTAGGTACCTGGGACCTTAACCCATATAACAATAAGTTTATAGGCAATAACCGGCTTAAAAGCTGGTTTGGCATTAAGCCCGAAGCTGAAATAGACCTATCCCTGGCCTTGAAGGTAATAGCCGATAAAGACCGCTACAGAGTAGCAAGCGCTATTGAGGAAGCTTTGCAACCATCGTCAGGCGGCAAATATGATACAGAATATACCATTATCCACCCCGAAACAAAAACAGAACGGATAGTAAGGGCCAAAGGAAAAGCACTTTTTGATGAAAATGGTACGGCCGTACGCTTAAACGGCACGCTGCAGGATATAACGGAAGAGGTAGTGGCCCGGATAGAACTTACACGAAGCGAGCAGCAATTTCGGGCTTTGATATTGCAGGCGCCGGTAGCAATAGCCGTATTTAAAGGGCCGCATTTTGTTGTTGAGGTAGCAAACGAGCCCATGTACCAGCTTTGGGGCAGGGGACGCGACCAAATTATGGGGAAGCCTATATTTGAGAGTCTGCCAGAAGCGCAGGGACAAGGTTTAGAAATACTATTGGAAAACGTATACCTCACGGGCGAAAGATTTGAGGCCCGGGAACACCTGGTAATGCTGCCGCGTAATGGAAAGGTTGAGGTAACCTACATTAATTTTGTTTATGAGCCATTGCGCGATAACAACGGTATAACTGGTGTAATTGGTGTGGCTTCGGAAGTTACAGAACAGGTAATTGCCAAGCGTAAGATTGAAGACGCCGAGGAGCGGGCCCGGCTTGCCCTTGATGCGGCCGAGATGGGCAGTTTTGACTATAGCCTGGTCACAAAGCAAATTATAGGGTCGGATCGCCTTAATGCGATATTTGGGTTGCAAGGAGTTCCTGAGCATGAGGATTATTTGAGAAAGCTTAAAGCAGATGATCAACACGTAAGGCTCAAGGCATTTGAAGAAGCCTTAAAAACAGGCCACCTGTATTATGAAAGCAGGCTAATTTGGGATGACGGCAGCGTTCGCTGGATTCAAACGGAAGGCAAGGTTTATTTTGATGAAGATAACAAGCCAGTGCGTTTGCTGGGTACAGTGCTTGATGTAACCCAGGAAAAAGAATATAGCGAGGAGTTGTTGAAAATTAACCAGCGCCTGGAGATTGCTTTGGAAGCTGGTAGGTTGGGGTCATATGAACTGGTTATAGATACAGGTTTAATGACCTGCACAGCACAATTTAAAGCCAATTATGGTTTGAATAACGAAGCTGAGTTTGAGTTTGAAGATCTTATTACTTTAATTCTGCCTCAATACCGCGATGGCGTTAAACAAAAGATGGATGATGCCATTACAAATCACAGTGTATACAATATAGAATACCAGGTGCAATGGCCCGATGGATCAACTCATTGGATAAATGCATCGGGCAAGGCCAGGTATGACGAAGTTGGCCGTGCTACAATTATGGTAGGGGTTACTTTTGACATTACTGAGCAAAAACTGCTGCAACAGCAAAAAGACGAATTTATTGGCATTGCCAGTCATGAACTCAAAACGCCGGTAACCAGTATTAAAGCTTATACGCAGGTGCTTGAGCGCATGCTGACTCAAAAAGGTGATACGCGTGAAGCCGCGATGATTGGTAAAATGGACGCCCAGTTAAACCGTCTCACCAGCCTTATTGCCGATTTGCTTGATGTTACCAAAATAAACTCGGGCAGGCTGCAATTTAACTATACCTGGTTTGATTTTAATCAATTGATAGCCGAAGTTGTAGAGGATTTACAACGCACTACACAAAAACATACACTTATTGAAGATATGCAGCAAACAGGAAAAGTGTATGCCGATCGTGAAAGGGTAAGCCAGGTATTGGTCAATTTAATTACCAATGCTATCAAATACTCGCCTCACACTAAGGAAATTATTATTAGTACACGAAAAGAAAATGACGAGGTGTTAGTGGGCGTACAGGATTTTGGCATTGGTATCTCCAAAGAAAAACAAGAGCGGGTTTTTGAGCAATTTTATCGCGTTAGCGGCGTAAAACAGCATACTTTCCCCGGTTTGGGACTTGGTTTATACATATCTTCAGAAATTATAAAACGTGAGGGTGGTCGTATTTGGGTTAATAGTGCAGAGGGTAAAGGCTCTACTTTTTATTTTGCCCTTCCGGTGCAAAAAAGTTAAAATGATTGTAAGTGAAATTTAATAAGAAATATTCCTAAAACTGCTAACGTAGGCTTGATTTTTGCTGTGAAAATTGTATAAGTGGGAAATTTAAAAAAAATCATGATAGCGGACGATGATCCGGCGATTGTGGACGCGGTAGAGATTATACTGGATTTTGAAGGATACGAGGTTTCGTCGACCGTTAATGGTGCTACGGTGTTGGATATGAAAACAGAATTTCCAGACTTACTTTTGCTTGATATATGGATGTCTGGCTCAGATGGCCGCGATATTTGCCGCGAACTTAAACACCGGTTGGATACCAGGGCAATTCCCATTATTATGATATCTGCCAGCCGCGATATCGAACGTTCTGCGTACGAAGCAGGTGCCGATGATTTCCTGGCCAAACCCTTTGAAATTGATGACCTTTTGGGAAAAATAAAACGATTGTTATAAGTAAAAAATCCTCTATTAACAGGCGGTACATCGTACTATTAACAGAGGATACAGGTATCTGCAATATTATTGGTTAAGCCCAATCAAAATCTACCACTTTTCCGTCGAGTTTCCATTTTTGAGGTAGCATCGTTTCCATCCAATCTATAGGTTCACCCAATGGGAGCACTTTGGCTGCACTGGCAAAAGCCTTTTTAACGGCAGCCTTTTGTTCGGCGCCCATAGCTTCGGGTTGGCCGGATACAAATAGGGGCACCACTACCGGCCAATAATTCCAGCCATTGCTTATTGCGGCCCCATGCTATTTTAGTAGTTATACCTACGCAATCACCATCTACAGCATAGAATTTATTGTGCTGCGGCAGGCGGAAAGCAAGTGTGTTTACGCCCATTTTGCGAGTGCGCTCCCATTCGTTACCGCTGGTGTCATCGCCTATGCGGCACATCTCGAAAATGCCCGCGCTTAAATGGCTCATGGTGTTACAGCCTATTACATATATTCCATCGCCTGCTGCTTCGCGAATATCGCGGTACAAATCAAGAATGATTTCGGCTGTAGTTTTACTCCGGTCGTGATAATTCCAGTTGGGCGCCGTAATGCTGTCTTTCATGTCAAACCCCCAACGGCCTGTGATATCGTAAGTGGTAAAGTCGTGTTTAACCATCTCGTATCCCCATTGCTTGTAAAAGGTAAAATTGCGCTTAATACGCTCCCGGTTTTCGGGGATGGTAGGGTCGAGCGTAGGGTTTTTAGGATCGTCCCGGCCGGGAATTTTTGGTGCAAGCAAGCTCGTCTTTTCATCATGGCGGGCACATAACGGACGCATCCATAAACCCGGACGCATGCCCAGTTTCTTAATCTCGTCACCTAACAGGTGCATGTCCTTAAATTTATCGTTTGGCTTGCTAAAATCATCGTTCCAGCCGCCATCTCCCGGCAATAGGGGCGAGTATGTTGCCCAGCCCGCGTCAATTACCGAAAATGGTTTGTTATTGGTATCGGTAACCAGCTCGCTCATCATGGCGGTGGTTTGTTTTATCAGGTCGAAATTGTTGTTGCCATAGGCAAAATACCAATCGTTGATGCCATAAATAGGTTGTTTGGGTAGTCGCGGTTTTTCGCACATCATACCACAAAAGCGATGATCGGTATGAAAAGCGTTTTCGCCCGGTTTGCTGTGTGTGGTTACAATATCAGCCGCATGCAGGGTTCTGTTACCCAGCAATACACCATTGCCGCCCGAGTGTGTATCCAGGTTAAGGTCAAGGTTGTTTTGGTCCAATCCCCACCAGCAAATACTGCCCGCACCGGTTTTTACACCAAAGCAGGCAGTTTGTTTCCCGTCATTTATTAATATATACCATGGGCTTTTACTTCCGTCAAAGCCAGATTTCCATTTTAAGTCGCCATAGGAGCGTTCCCAATGGTCACCAAGGTATTTTGCCGATGATGGCGTATTATGTTTCCAGCGCAACCTAACGGCGTTTAACTGTTGTGTTGGCGACTGTACGTAGATGGCTTTAGCATTGCCGTTGGTTTTAATGATTACCTCGATATCCTTATAAGTGAATTTTGTACCGTTGATGCCTTTTAGCTTAACCCATTCTTCACCGGATTGCGCCCAAACCTCGTCAGGTGCATTCATAGTTGTTGTTTGGGCTGATGTAGCATAAGTTAGGCGGCTAAACAATACGGCGGCGCCGGTAGTTGCCGTCAGTTTCAGGAAATGTCGTCTTTGCATAATAATGTTCTGAATTGGATGTACAACATTACTAAAAGCATTTAGTGATTTAAAATGAAATGTTGCAATTTATTGATACTAAAACGACTAAAGCCAGTTTTTATGAGCGCTAAAACCAAATGGAAAACTCGGTTTGCCCCGCAGCCACAGTTTTTAAACTAAATTCAAAACCATGGTTCAGGAGTATCTCGCGTGTTAAAGTAAGCCCTATACCTTGTCCGTCTTTTTTTGTGCTGAAGAATGGCGAAAACAGGTTGTTGTTTTGTTCGGCGGTGATGCCCTTGCCCGTATCGGTAACGATGAGTTTCCGCTCCTTGGAAATGAGTGCGAATTTTACCAGGCCTTCATCTTCAATAGCTTCAATGGCATTTTTAACGATATTTATAAGCGCCTGCTCTAACTGTTGCTCATCAGCCATGATGCTTAAGGCTTCATCAGGCAGGTTAAATTCAAATTCGACGCCTTTTCCTTTGGCTTTTGCCTGCATAAGGACGGTTACCGACCGAACAAGTTTTTGAAGTAAAACAGGCTGTTTATTGGCAGGCGGAAGCTTCACTAAGTCGGCAAAGTTGCGCATAAACAGGTTGAGGTTTTGGTTGCGGTCCATGGCTATCTGTAAGGCATCCTTCAGGCTATCAAACTCGTGGCCGGCCCACAATTGGTCTGTTTTCATGGCGGATTGCATAATGGAATTTACCGGCCCGATGGTGTTGTTCACTTCGTGTGCCATCATCCGGATAACTTTGCCGTATACCTTTTTTTCGGCCGCCAGTATCTCGGCAGTTAAATCCTCTATCATAATAAAATGGCGGGAAAAACCGCGGTCAACAAAGTGCGATTTCTGAAGTTTGAAGGAATTTATCCCGTCTGGTTTTACCACTGCGGTTTCGCCGGATTTAAGCAATCTCATCTGCACAAATAGCGGATGATCCAGCTCATAAATGGAATTACCTTGTAACTTATCATCCGGTATCGCCAATAATTGCAGGGCTTTCGGGTTTATTTGCTGAATGCGATCATCAAAATCCAATATAACGATGCCGGTAGGCGAGGTATAAATCAGTTTTTCCAAAAAGAAATGTTGCTGTTCCTGCCTTGTACGTTCTGTTCTTAACTCGTCCATCATATGATTATATACATCAATTAATGTATCAACCTCGTGCCTGCCGGTTGATAAAAATTTCACGTTAAAATCCTTGTCTTTTATAGCATCAAGCCCCTGCATCAATAATTTTAAAGGGTTTATGAGTTGGCGGTAAAGCTGTACCGATACTATTACAGAAATTAGTACAAATACCTCAGAGGCGATGAAGTAAACCTTGTTTTGCTCAAAAATGAAATAAGTGAGCACCAGTGTTACCAGGTGCAGTGTTACAACAAATAAAACATATTTAGTCCTCAGCTTCATCGTATGGTATCTGGTATTTATCAAGCCGGCGGTAAAGCGCACTCCGCGTGAGCCCAAGGGCTGCCGCTGCCCGGCTTATTTTGTTTTTGTGGTGGTCCATGGCACGTTTTATCATCTCCACCTCCACCTCTTCCAAAGTTAGGGTACCTACGCCGGGTAATTGCATGTTTCCTTTTTTTACAGGCGATAATTCCAACTGCGACCGGAAATCGTCAATACCCAGCTCGTCTTTCCGGCTTACCAGTATTGATCGCTCTACCAGGTTTTTAAGCTGCCTGATATTGCCGGGCAATGGCAGTTGCTGCAACCACTTCATGGCGGCGGCAGATACCGATAATTGGGGCCGGTTGTAGATATCTTTTAGGTTATTAATAAAAAAATCGACCAGTAGGGGTATATCCTTCGGCCGCTCGCGCAGGGCGGGCAGGTAAACGGTGATCAGGTTGATGCGGTATAACAAATCCTCACGAAAAGTACCGCGCGATACCATTTCGTTAAGGTTTTTATTGGTGGCGCAAACCACCCGCGTATCTAATGTTTTGGTACGGCTGCTTCCCAGCATTTCGTAAGTACGGTCCTGCAATACCCTTAACAGCTTTACCTGGCTGCTGGCGTCCAGGTCGCCAATTTCGTCTAAAAATATGGTTCCCTTGTGCGCCATTTCAAAACGACCAATGCGGTCAAAACGGGCATCAGTAAAAGCCCCCCGGATATGGCCAAACATTTCGCTTTCAAACAACGAAGTAGAGATACCACCAAGATTAACTTTGATAAATGGTTTATTGCGGCGCAGGCTGTTTTGATGGATGGCTTCGGCTATCAGCTCCTTGCCGGTGCCGCTTTCGCCCATAATCAGTATCGATGCATCTGTGGTTGCCACCCGGCCTATGGTTTCCAGGATATCCAACATTTGAGGGTCCTGGCCAATAATGCTTTGAAAATGGTAGCTTTTATCTAATTGTTTACGGGTATGGTGCTCTGTTTTTTTATCCTTTAAATCTAACAGTGTTTTAACGGTTTGTATAAGGTGTTCGTTATTCCAGGGTTTATTGATAAAATCGTTGGCGCCCAGTTTCATGCCTTGTACGGCAAGTTGGATGCTGCCCCAACCTGTAATTAATATTACTGGTATAGCGCTGTTAAGCTGCTTTATGTTTTCAAGCAGGCTCATCCCTTCACGGCCCGATGTATCAATAGAAAAATTAAGGTCGAGAATAATCAGTTCAGGATTTTTTTTCTTTATGATCTTTATAGCCTCGGCGGGCTCTTCGGCGCTCACAGCATCATAACCCTCGCTTTTGAGTAATAGCAAAAGCGAGGTGCGTACAGCAATATCATCATCAATAACCAGTATCATAATTGCAGGTCAATATCGTAATTAGTTAAAGGTATTGAGTGGTGAGTTTTGAGTTATTTTTATGATGCCCATATGCTATTCTTCGTGTAAAGCAACAGCGGGATAAATGGCCGCCGCCTGCCTGCCCGGGTATAACGAACATAAAAATACCAGCAGGTAAATAAATATGATTGAAAACAGGATAGCCACCAGGTAAATCCCTGCCGAAAGATCAAACACGTTGAGCAACGGGAATTGTATGGCAAAAAACGACCCAATGATAAGTGAGAAGGTAGCCAGTATCATTGATTCCATAATGAGTTGGTTAGATACCGAGCTACCGGTGGCGCCAACCGCCCGGCGTAAACCAATTTCGCCACGGCGTTTATTAATGTTGTACCAAAGCACTCCAAACAGCCCAAGCGCCACATTAATAACTAAAAAACAGCCTACAATACTTAGCACTATCATGGGTACTAAAGTAAAATAATTGATATCCTTCCGTTTGTTTACCAGGTGCTCAATCTCCACGTTTGAATTTTTCATGTAGTTGGCCAGGGTTTTATACAATCGGGCTTCAAAGGCCGCGTTAGCGGCAGGCGTAACCTGTATCATTATTTTACCAAGCCACCTAAACGTACCGGTATCAATTCTGTGGTATACGGCATCGCCCGCAGCCGCATAGTCGCCTTTGGCTTTAATGGCCTGTATTACGCCCACAACTCTTTTCTTATTTTTGCCATCTTCACTCTCATCAATGATTTTTCCTATCGCTTCGCCTTTGCCAAACAGCTTCTCACGCAATTCGTTATTGATAACTACGGATGGTATTTTGGTAGCCATATCGTTTTTATTAAACCAACGGCCTTCCAGTAACTGCCCGTTTAAAGTTTTCAGATAGCTATCCTCGGCATTATACATATTTACATTGCTGTAGTTGTGTTTGTTATAACCCGCCAGTCCTGTCCAGGTGTTTGCCGAAAACGGGACATTGTCGCTGCAAAAGCTGATTTCGCTTATCTCGGGCATCGCCTTGATGGAATTACGCAATGTTTCGTAATAAGTATCCAGCGAATCGGTGTTTTTTGTTTGCAGGGCGTTATTGTAACTAACAACCCATACGTTTTGGTAATTCATCCCCATTGGCTTCTTATAATTGTTATAGTAATAAACCAACAGGCTAAATACCGCGAATAGCACCAGGAACGAGAATAGCATCTCGGACATCAGTAAAAAGTTTTGCTTCTTTTTATTCCAGATGAGTTTAAATAAATGCTTAAACATAATATCTTAATTTAAAGGATGAATAATTGTTATCAAGCTTTTAGTGCCGTTACCACATTTAGTTTTGACATGCGCCAGGCAGGGTAAACACCCGATAGTAAGCCAAACAGGAAACAAATAAGCAGACCAATTGCCAAAACAGTAAAATTGATGGATAATACCAGGTTAGGTATAAGGTTCATGCCATTTAATACCTGGATGGCTATGAAGGATAATATTACCCCGATGAAACCTCCTAATAGCGTAAGGATAATATTTTCGACGATGAACTGGTAAACCAACGTGACCGATGACGCCCCGAAGGCCTTGCGTACGCCAATCTCTGACGAGCGCTCCATAATACGGGTGATATTGATGTTGACCAGGTTAAGCGTTGGCAGCAACATTACCAGTAAGGCAAATATGCCAATGGTTGTTAATACGATCATAACCCCCGATGTATTTTCGTTGCCGGTATCAACGTAGCTTACAATATAAGGATCGGCATGGCTGAATATTTTATCAAATTCCTTGCTTTCCATTGGTAACCGGGCAACCATACTTTGATATTCATCATGCATACGGGCTACATCGGCGGTTGATTTTGCCAGCAGTACGCCAAAGAAACCACCGCGGTAACTTTTGTCTTTACGCACATCAGATTTTGATACGGTATAAGGCAGATAGATGTCGCCATAGGTCATGTAGCTGGTTATAGGTACATTTTTTACCACGCCGGTTACCCTGTATTTTACGTTATCGGCCTCGAAGTACTTGCCTACAACCGAGGGTACATCGCCGAAGTATTGCTGTTTCATATCCTCTGATATGATCACTACTTTATCGGCATTATCAACCTGTTGTTTATTGAAAGCCTTGCCCTCAATAAAATCGTATTCCATAATATCCCAGTAGGCATCGTTGGTGTATTTATAGTTTACAGCAATCTTTTTATTGTTAACATAGGTATTTGTACCGCTGAATATGGAGGAAATCCCCACCTTAACCGGCGTTTTTAAACTACCCGCATAATGGCTCAAAAAATAGTACGATAATGGTCCCGAGCTTTGCCCGCCGGTTTTGTTTACCTCCTGCATTCTTGAAACGTATAGTGAGCGGTCGCGTTTTCTGTCGGGATAGCTGTCGCCGGCAATTTTATCTATAAAGGCGGTAAGTACAAGCAGTATGGTAAGGGTAAAGCTGATACCAAACAAGCTGATGAAGGTGAAAAACTTCCTTCGTCTTAACACCGCAATGGCTATTTTGAAATAATTTTTAAGCATGATTGATTGTTTAAGCGGTTAATTACTGAACTTGCGAACCATCAAACAGGCGTACCAAACGGTGCGTTTTGTGGGCCATATTTTCATCATGTGTAACCATTACAATGGTGGTACCCTCGTTACGGTTAAGGTTAATGAGGATGTCCATAATCTCGTTACCCATGGCGCTATCCAGGTTACCGGTTGGCTCATCGGCCAAAATAATATCAGGCCTGCCCACAATGGCCCTGGCAATGGCTACGCGCTGGCGTTGCCCGCCCGATAGCTGGGTAGGGAAGTGTTTGATGCGGTTGGCCAAACCAACTTTTTCCAATGCTTCGGTTGCCAATGTGCGGCGTTCTTTTGCGGTGGTATCGCGGTACAGCAGGGGTAGCTCTACGTTGTCAAGCACCTGCAAATCGTTAATCAGGTGGTAGCTTTGAAAAATAAAGCCCAGCGTTTTATTGCGAAACTGCGCCAGCTGTTTATCGTTTAGGTTGGCAGTCGTTTTATCGGCAATTTTAATATCTCCTTTTGATGGTGCATCCAGCAGGCCCATGATGTTAAGCAGCGTGCTTTTGCCGCAACCCGATGGCCCCATAATAGATAAAAATTCGCCCTTAGCCACGTCAAGGCTTATGCTGTTCAGGGCCAGGGTTTCTATAGTGTCGGTACGGTACACTTTTTCGATGTTTTGTAAACGGATCATATTGGTGAGTTGTGAATGGTGAATAGTGAGTGGTTGGTTAATTATTGAATTATTGAATGACTGAATTATTGAATTTTGTATTTTTTAATTATTGAAGCGACGAGTTTTTTGAATTTTTACTTTTGAATTTTGACTTTCTCTACTGGTAATTGATTTTTCTGTTGGTTTCAAAATCAAATAACGACAAGTAACGTAACTGGTAGTAAGCGCCCCAGAAATCGCGGAGCGATGCCACATAGTCCCGTTTGGCCTGGTCATTTTCGCGGAAGGCTATGCCAAGGTCGGTGATGCTCAGGTCGCCTAAAACGTAGCGTTCGCGGGCTATCTGGTACTTTTCAGAGGCTATACTGTCGGCCTCGGCGGTGTATACCAGCTGTTCTTTCATTACATTAAAAAGCGATACCTGGGTTATAATTTGCTGTTTAAAAGTTTGCTTGTCTTGTTCAACCGCATACTCGGTAAACTGCTGGTTGGCCAGGGCCGTTTTGGTGCGGGATTTAGAGCGACCCCAATCCAAAATCGGCACTGCTAACTGAACCTGTAACACCTGCTGGTTTTGCGGGTTTTTATAAACCCCCGGTATACTGCTTGATGTATTTGAGTAACCCAAATTGGCATTCAATGTAGCGGTTAAACCATTCTGGCCTTTTGCTTTTGCCACATCCCGCTTAGCCTCGGCCACGCGGCGTAAAAACGCAATGGCATCCGATCGGTTGGAGAACGCCTCGGCCAAAACTTTATCTGCCGATACCTGCATCTGGCTTATCTGTTCGGGAACTACCAGTACAATTTTCTCTTCGCCTTCCTGCCCGGTATAGCTGCGCAGGTTAAGGGTGGCAATTTCCATGTCGCGTTTGGCGGTGCCTACGGCCTTTTTGGCGTTTATTTGTTCCAGTTGCAATTGCAGTATTTCGTTTTTTGAAACTTTGCCCAGTTCAAATTTTGTATTGGCAATGCTCATGATTTTTTGGGTATTAGCATAATTGGTTTCGGCTATTTTAAGGTTAACCTGGGCCAGTAGTAAATCGAAAAAGAAACCTTCTACATCTATGGCTATTTTTTCCTGTGCTTCAATGTAGGCCTGCTTACTCTCGTTATATTTTAAAGGCTCAATGCGTTTATCCCACTTTAAACTATTAAACTGAAATAGGGGCTGGGTATACCCGATGCCATAGGGGATGCCATTGTAAAGCACGTTATGCCTGTCGAAATCATCAAAACGCTGCAATTGCGTGGTTCCGTAAATCGTTCCGCCGGTGGCGGTAATGCTCTGGCTAAAATTAAGCGCCAGCGACGAGTTATCGTTATGTATCGGCTGAAACTGTATGGTGCCGTCGGGTTGTTGTACCTGGGTAAACGTTTTGGTATATCCCGGTAAAATGCCGCTGAGTGATAGCTGCGGCTGGTAATTTGATTTATAGGTGCGGTATTCCCAGTATTTTGTTTCGCGCACCGTAGCAGCCTGCTTGGCAGCTATGGAGTTGGCCTTGGCCATCTCGACCACCTGCTGCAGGGTTAGCCGGAGCGTATCGCTACTGCCCGCGGCAAATGCCCGTGAAACAATGGTTAGTAATAATATGGTGTATGAAAATTTCATTTGCTTCAATTGTTAATAGTCGACAAAGGGCTGCTGCTAAGTCTCTGGTTGGACGGGGCTTTAAAAGTCTGCCCCTTCAGGGGGAGATTTAGAGGGGGCTTATCGTTACTTCCTTCGAGTTCTTAAACTCGGTCATATCTGATGTAATGACCACATCCCCGGGTTTAACACCATCCTCAATCTCCACATAGTCAAAATTGGTAAGGCCAATGTGAACGGTGCGCCGTTCGGCTTTGCCATTGTTAATTACAAAAATGTCCTGTACGGTTGGGCCTTTAAATGCCGGGCCGTTGGCTACCCGCATTATCTTGCTGTGGGTGGCAGTTACCAAAAACACATCCACTTTCATATTTGGGCGAAGTTGTTTGTTGGCACGGTCATCCAGCTGGATATCGAAGGATATTATGCTGTTTTGTATCGATGGCGAAACATTGGTAACATGCCCGCGCAGTTGCGTATCGTTAATACGGATAATTACCGGAATTCCGCTGTGCAGTTGGTCCATCGAATTATCCGATATACTGCCCGATACTTTAAAGCTGCCCAGGTTGGCAATACGGGCAAGGGTTTCGCCCTCATGCACGTTGGCGCCTATGTTTTTGTTTACATAGGTAATAACACCTGTGCGGGTAGCCACCACATTGGCCAGTGCAAGCTTGCGTTGCAGGGCCTTCAAATCGTTTTCCTGTATGGCGGCAGCAATCTGGGCCTCTTTAATCTCTATCTGCATGGTTTGCTGCTTGTTTTTAATCTCGTTTTCCAGCTGCTTTTTTTCCAGTTGGGCAACTTTAAGATTAAGTTCGGCCTGTTCAATCCCCTCGCGGGTGCCGCCGCCCGCTTTAAACAGGCGTTTGGCATTTTCAACGGCATCGGCCAGGCTGCTGATGCGCAGTTGCTTAATGTCGTTGTTTGATTGGATATCGTAAAAGCTTTTAGCAAGGTCAAGTTTTAGTTTAGCAATCTCATTCCGTTTTGATTCGAGGGTAAAGTTTAGCTTATCAAATTCTGTTTGGGTGGTCGATTTATCTAAGGTTAATATAGACTGGCCCGGAGTAATTTTATTACCCGCATCCATCAGCGCACTTTTGATAGATGCATTTATGGGGCTGGTGATGATCTCCTCAAACTCGGGCAAAACCTCGCCGGTAGCGTTAAGGGTATTTTCTATATTGCCAACTTCTACGGTGGCGGTAGTAATCTCTGCTTTTTTTACCGATGATTTGATGAATCCCCGAAGAGCAACAATCAGCAGTACTAATACCGTAATACTGATCACTGCAATCACCGCGCCTTTTTTTCTTTTTTGCGATGTTACCTCGAGCGTAATTTCCTTATCCATTGTGCTATAATTTGCACAGGGTTTTGCAATAGGTATACCAATGTTAAAGTATTTATTATTAGTGTTTTATGAAATTTTTATTTTGAAAAAGTGTTCGGTATCGGACAAGTTTTTCGATTTTGGACGAGGCGGAGTTGTCTGAACTCGAATTAAACGAATTAAAGAATTAACAGAATTTAAAAGCAAATTCGGGAAATTCTAAAAATTCGTTTAATTCGAGTTCAGAAAAATGCGTTAGGGATAAAAGCGGATACCGGCTTCGCGGATAAGGCCTGTGCAGTATGAGCGGTTGGCCCGGGCCGCAGGCAACGCTATGATTAAGTCAAAAGGTAAAATTCAAAAGTCAAAACGATGTGTGGCGGATTTGGATGGAAATAGTTAACGATTGGGTGTCTTGTGTCTATCTTCATTCTGCTAATTCAAAAATCCTGTAAATTCTGATTCAGACAAACATTCCTTCTGTAAACAATGTAATTATTATCTTGTTCCACATTTACATCGAACCGGATACTTGGCTATGAAGAAAATACTGCTCTATTTACCCCTGTTTTTTATGTTATCATGCGGACATGGACCGGCACAGCTGGACGAGAATAAGAAACTTAACACCCTTGCTACTGAATATGTTAGGCTTGGCCTTAACATTGGACAGTATGATACTGATTTTGTGGATGCCTATTACGGCCCCGACTCGTTAAAGCCAAAATTACCGCCTGCAAAAGAGTTTCCGAAGGATAGTTTGCTGGCCAATACCAATATTTTGATGAACGAGTTGAAAATAATTTCGACCAACGCGCAAGTTGACAGTAATAAAATGCGGGCAGATTGGATGATCAATCAACTGGTGGCATTTGGCCGGCGCATCAGGATCTACTCGGGTGAAGAGCGGCCCTTTGATGAAGAGTCGAAAGAACTTTTCGGCGTATCGGCGCCTGTATATGACGAGGATCATTTTAAAGCGCAGATAGCTTTGCTGGATAGTATTTTGCCGGGCAAAGGCAGGGTAAGCGAGCGTTTTCAAAAACTGGCCAATAAATTCATTATCCCCAGGGACAAATTAGACCCCGTTATTAAGGCCGCAATTGCCGAAGCCCGCAAACGTACACTGGCGCATTATGGCTTACCGGCCGGCGAGGCTTTTACGCTGGAATATGTAACCGATAAGCCGTGGAGCGGCTATAACTGGTATAAAGGTAATTATAAAAGCACGGTGCAAATTAATACCGACCTGAAGATTTTTATTGACCGCGCCATTGATGTAGGGAGCCACGAAAGTTATCCGGGCCATCATGTATACAATATGCTGTTGGAGAAACACCTGTATCATGATAAAGGCTGGGTAGAGATTTCGCTTTACCCATTGTTTAGTCCGCAAAGTTTAATAGCCGAAGGGAGCGCCAATTATGGTATTGAGGTGGCATTCCCCGGCGAGGATAAAGTGAAGTTTGCCAAAAATGTATTGCTGCCCCTGGCCGGTTTAGACACCGCCGGTATTGACCTGTATTTTAAAGCACTGGCCATTAAAGGCAATTTGAATTATGCCCGCAATGAGGCGGCAAGAGGTTTGGTAAACAATACGATGTCGAGAGATAAAGCCACCACTTACCTCACTAAATATTGCCTGATGAATGACGAGACAGCGGCCAAATCCATCAGCTTTATAAAAAAATACCGCAGCTATGTTATCAACTATAACTACGGACAAGACCTGGTAAAAAATTATATCGAAAAAAATGGCGGTACTGCTAAAAATCCTGCAAAACGATGGGAGCTTTTTGGTAACTTGCTGAGCAATGAGGTCGGTCCCGACCAGTTGCTCCAAAAGTAAACCGCTATGTTTAAAAAAGTTGTCCCTGTTTGCCTTGCGGCTATATTATTAGCCAGTTGCTGCTATGCGCAAAAACGAATAGTTTGGCTTGATTCTGATACGGCCAATGAGATGGACGATTTGTACGCCCTTACTTACCTGCTTAAAGATGCAGGTGTAAACGTAGTTGGCCTAAGTTCGGCCCATTTTAATAATGCTGATATGCTTGTTGGCGAAAAATGGCATTATTACCCTACCAAAAACATCAATACGGTACAGCTAAGCCAGGATTTAAACGAGGAGATGTTGAAACTTATGGGCCGCACCGATATACCGCACCCGTTGGGCGGCCGCGGAACCATAGGCCACGCCTGGGGCGGCAAAGAGCTGGTACTTTCAGCAGCCGAAAAGGGTATTATAGCTACCGTACATCAGCTTAAAGCGGGCGAAAAGCTGGATGTTTTGTGCATAGGCGCGGCATCAAACCTGGCATCGGCTATACAAGCCGATACCTCCATTATCCCGCACATAAGAGTGTACCTGCTGGCTGCCCGCTATTTTAGCGACCGCAAGGTTTGGGACAAAAGCGAATTTAATGTGCGTAACGATCTGAACGCCTTCGATCTGCTGCTGAACTGCAAAGGCTTGGACTTAACAATTATGCCCATTAATACCGCTATTGCCTTAAAATTCGACCGTACGGTTTGCCGCGATAATTTAAAAGATAAGGGCAAATTAGGGCAGCTGCTGTATAACCGCTGGGATTTTGTAGAAGCCGGCCAAACCTGGATTATGTGGGACCTTGCCCTGGTAATGGCCTATCTTGACCCTGCTAAAGCCGAGAAGATAAGTGCACCCGTGCCGCCAGAGAACGACGCACGCGAGATATCGGTTTATAAAACTATTGATGCGACTAAAATGCAGGCCGATTTTTGGAATAGAATGGCAGGGAAGTAAGGACAAAAACATTCGGTTGAGTCTTCGCTGCCCTGCGATTCACGTAACACCCTTCAGTGCTTCGCAAAGTTTTACAGGTCAGCATGCCCATTATAATAATACCATTAACCCATTATAACAATGAAGTCCCGATTTTTGATAGCCCTTTTAATTGCAACCTGCACTTATGTGTCGTGTAAAAATCCAAAGCCCAGCCATAACGTAAAACCAGGGCCGCCAAATAGTGGCTGGGGCACCTACGCGGGATCAAAAGAAGGTAACAGGTATTCATCAAATGAAGAAATTAATTTAGCTAATGTAAGCAAGCTAAAAGAGATTTGGCGATACAGCACTAACGATAAAGACTCGGCCAACCGCAGCCAAAATCAATGTAACCCCATTATGGTTGATGGTATTTTATATGGCACCAGCCCCAAATTAAAGTTGTTTGCATTGGATGCGGCAACGGGCGAACAAAAATGGCTTTTTGACCCGGCCAAGGCCGACACCACCAACAACGGCGACCCGATGGCTTACTACAAAGTGAGCAGGGGAGTTATTTACTGGCAAAACAAGAGTGGCGGCGAAAAACGGCTGTTTTACAGCGTTGGTGCCAAAACTTTTGCCATCGACGCCGAAACCGGCAGCCCCATTATGACCTTTGGAAAAAACGGTTACCTGGACCTGACGAAAAATCTCGACAGGGATACCAAATCATTTGTGGCCGGTACAACGCCGGGCGTAGTTTATAAAGATTTGCTGATAGTTGGTACGCGTGTAGCCGAATCGGCAGATGCCGCGCCGGGTCACGTTAGGGCTTACGATGTGCGGACAGGGAAATTACGCTGGATTTTTCATACCATACCCCATCCCGGCGAGGCTGGTTACGAAACGTGGATGGATACAGCCGCATATAAAAAGTTCGGTGGGGCTAATAGCTGGTCGGGAATGGCGCTGGATGAAAAGCGGGGGTTGGTTTATATCCCCACCGGTTCTGTTGGCGGCGATTTTTATGGCGGTTTCCGTAAGGGGCAAAATTTATTTGCCAACTCGCTATTGGCTTTAGATGCTGCTACCGGCAAGCTTAAGTGGCATTTCCAGGTGATACATCATGACCTGTGGGACAGGGACTTGCCGGCCAACCCCAATTTGGTGACTATTACGCACGATGGTAAAAAGATTGACGCGGTAGCCCAGATAACCAAACATGGCTATATTTTTATGTTCGACAGGACAAACGGAAAGCCAGTTTTCCCGATAGTTGAAACCCCTGTGCCAACCAAAGGATTGCCCGGCGAGGCACCATGGCCAACACAGCCTATCCCAACTTTGCCACAGCCTTTTGCCCGGCAAATATTTAACCCCGAAGATGTTACCGACCGCACACCCGAGGCGCACAAAGAAATGCTGGATAAATATAACCAGGTTAAAAACCGTATTATGTTTACACCGCCAAGCAAACAAGGCGGTTGGATATTTCCTGGTTTTGACGGCGGAGGCGAGTGGGGTGGCGCCGCGGTTGATATACAAACCAATATCATGTACATCAGCTGTTCTGAAATGCCCTGGGCGCAGGTGATGATTGATGTGCCTAAAGCGACAAGCGATGGCACGCTGGCCGGCAACGGGCAGGTTATTTACAATAAAAACTGCATAGGTTGCCATGGGCCTCAACTGAAGGGCAACGGGTCGTCGTATCCTTCATTGGTCAACATTGGCAAAAAATATAAGGACGATCAGTTGAGCCAGATTATAGCCAGCGGCCGAAATATGATGCCGTCTTTTAAACAGATAACACCCGAAGATAAAAAAGCGTTGCTGGCGTTCCTGCTTAAATTACCCGATGCCAGGGCAAATAAAGCATTGGCCAAAGAACCAACCAGCGACCGCACAGTAGCCACCAAAACAGAGAAGAAAATGGTTGACGAAATACCATACACCATGACCGATTACAACCGCTTTTTGGATAAGGATGGATACCCGGGCATTAAACCACCATGGGGTACACTTAACGCTATTGACCTTACCACCGGCAAGCTGCTTTGGAAGGTACCGGTGGGCGAATATCCGGAACTGAAGAAAAAAGGCATCCCCGTTACCGGTACAGAATTATACGGTGGCCCGCTGGTAACTAAAGGCGGGCTTGTATTTGTAGCAGCCACCAAGGACGAAAAGATTCATGCTTTTGATAAAAAAACAGGCAAAATGGTTTGGGAAGCCCAACTGCCCGCCGCCGGGTACGCAACACCTGCCACCTATGCAATAGATGGAAAACAATATGTGGTTATAGCTTGCGGCGGTGGCAAAATTGGTAGTAAATCGGGCGATGAGTATGTTTGTTTTGGGTTGGGGGAGTAAAGGCGAGGATGCCTAATCCTAATTATGCAGCCTGTATTTGGCTTCAGCTTTTACGTTTATCATATGCCCTTAAGTAACGGTAAGTTGTTTATCGTGCCTTAAATATTAATATATTAGCGGCACTTATCATAATGATGTTAAAATATTTGCGGATAGCTGTTTTGTTATTCTTTGTGCCTTTTTTTGCAGATGCCCAGGTAAAATATATCCAAACCACAATGCTTGGATACACTGAGTCGGCATATGCTCATCTTTTCCAGATTGATGATGCCGGTAATGCCTACGTGGTTTTAAACAGCCGTTACGAAACAGTTTTTGGCGGCAAACCTGCCAACAGGAATGGATCGTCAGATTATTCGGTAATAGGCAAAGTGAGCGCCAACGGAAAAGTGCAATGGTCACGTACCATAGCTCCTCAGGGATATGACCAGATATATGATTTACAGGTAGATAAAGATCAAAATATATATATTTCCGGGGCAGGTGGCAACATCACGCTTGATGATGGCAGCATTTTACAATCAGGCACCTTTTTAATAAAATTTGATAAACATGGAAAAACGCTTTGGGGAATAATTTCTGACAATTCTTATTCAACATCGCTTACAGGCGGTCCAATAGCACTGGCGCCCGATGGTGTATACTGGAGTTCAATATTTTATAACAAACTAAAAATACAAGGGTACGATATTGATACAAACAACCCAAATGGGGGGAGTCCAGACGGATTTGTGGCCAAAGTATCGGCAAACGGCAAGATAACTTCAATTTATCACGATACGGCCATCTCATCAATCCCCCAAATTTTAGTGCCTTCAGATAACGGGTATTCTACGGTTATCATGAGCCGCGGCGGGCGTTTAAAAGGTAGGATCGTGTTGGATAATAATTGTAAAGTAATATCCGATAATCCTTGGATTTATTTTGGAGACTTTCCACGGTTGATGCAGCATACGGCCACCGGTTGTCAAATGGGGACTAATATTTATTCATTTGACGTTAATGGTGCCAATAATGATGGCTTTTTTGATATCAATTTTGACCAACGTTTAAAAGTTACTGATTCGGTTAAAATATTTTCGGGTTTTGATAGCTCGAAGGGGCCATATGATTTTATCAAAAACAATAACAACAATTATTATTTTACGGCTTTTAAAACTAATGCACTTAATTTTAATTTCGATTGGTTTTTATCTGATGGTAAAAAAGATTATGCAAAGCTTGCCGATGATAACATCGGCGCCTTTGGCGACGACCCGATAACACGAACCTATGTAAAAATGGTTGGTGATACGCTGAATATGCTGGTGAGGCATTTAAGTTATTACACTACCGATTATACTTTTGACGGCAAACACTATTCAACACCATCAAACCTGGATGAAACTTTTTTTTGGTGTAAATACCTTTACGAAGACGTTGATTCCTGTAAAAAGGTACACGCCTCGGTGCTTAAAAACGGCGTAGAGGGTAGCCAGGATGTTATATTGCACCTGGCTTTGCCCAGGTCATGCCCGGCGGGCGAAGATATTACGGTGAAATTGTCGCAAAAAGATCCGTCCCTTAATCAAAATGACTTTGTTTTACCCGCTACGGCGGTCATCAAAAAAGGAGATACCAGCACCAATATTACGGTAAAATTGATTAATGACGCGGTGGTTGAAAGTACTGAAACATTTACCGCGAACCTGGATATTGGTGCCAACGCTGACGGTTATAGGCTGGCAACAGGATCAACTACCAGGGATTTTACCATTGCCGACGACGATAATACGCCGGCCAACAGAATTTATACCATTAGCTATACACCTCAAATAACAGAAGGCGCATCCGGATTGATCACTGTATCGTTGTCGCCTGGTACCTTGTTATCATTGCCGCTAAGTTTTAATTTTTTATCACTTGCAGATCCTTTTGCCGCGTTACCAGGCGCCGATTATACGCCTGTTGCCATCACAATACCGGCAGGTCAAAATTCGGTACAGTTTAAGGTTGATGCCAAAACCGATGATTTAATTGAAGGCGACGAATTTATTAACGGACGGTTGAGTCCGGTATTAAATGATCTGGGCACATTTACCACGGCAAATGATGCTATCCGCATAAAAATAAATGATTTGAATAATACTGTTACCAATAGGGTGATAATGGTCACACCAGCTACCGATACGCTAAAAGAAGGGGGTAGCATTGCTTATAGTTTTAACCTGCTGCAGCCCAATAAACTGGTACGGCAGCTGCCGGTACAAACCGTGCAAAGACGATGGTTTACACCGTTACAACAATCGCAAAATGATATTTTGATAGATACACCATCGGTTGCTGCATCAATCAATATCACTTACCCTGATGATAACATCATCAGTAAAAATCGCCGGGTAAAGCTAACGCTTAGTGCAATTGACGCGCATACGGGCAGCTTTCAGTTTTTGTGGAAGGGTCAGCTTACCGATTCGCTCTCCGTTGTGGCAGTTGATAATGACCAGGACTACAAGTACCTTGAAGTTTCGCCGCTGAGCCTTACTATTCCCGAGGGCAAATCGGCGGATGTAACACTGCAGGTACCGGCTGGGCGTTATTTTGAGGACGATATTGGGATAGCTTATAAATGGGGCGGCACGGATATCAGCACAGATCAGCGGATAATTATACCACAGGCCGGTGTAACTATCCCTGTAGGGCAAAATAAAGTTAGCATTAGTATGCCCGTAGCCGATGACCAAAAGATAAACGAATTTAATGATAGGTTAATTGAATTTAACGCTATTGCCGTCAGCGATGGCAGCACTGTTGCCATCAATCCGCAAAACACGGTGGCAGTGAAAATTATTGACGATGATTTGGGGGTGTTGAAAATTCCTAACATTTTCACGCCCAATGGCGATGGGGCTAATGATACCTGGGTGATACCAAACCTGTCATTTGATGCGCAATGTAAGGTTACCGTGTACAACCGTTTTGGTGCACTAGTATTTAGCAGCATTGGTTATGCCACCCCCTGGAACGGCAAAACAAACAGCGGCGATGTACCTGCAGCAACATATTATTATATCATCAACTCGCGCGGCAAAAAGTTTTCGGGCAATGTTACGGTGTTGAGGTGATGCGGGGGGGGGCGAACGATAGATGCAATTCAAACTATGCATATTCTTGCCTCAGGTTGGTCCAGAGCACGCCAAAAAAGATAATTTCTATTCATCTTAACCACATTAGCCAAAGCCATTAATTATTATATTGCAGCATATGCAAAATAACAAAACTGTTTCTTCAAATAGACGCTTGGTTAGATTTTTCATCCCCTTTACATTAATCTTTTTAGTGGTTTGCCAATCCTTCGGGCAATCGCGATATCAACCATCGGCATTATTCCCCGCCTTACCGTTGTTGCCCCCCGGTAACGAATACCGAACCGCTACCGGCGAACCCGGGCCTGCATACTGGCAAAACCAGGCCGATTATGTGATAGACGTAGCCCTGGATGATCAGAAGAACGTGGTTAGCGGAACCGCCACGATAACTTATACCAACAATAGCCCCAAAGCGCTATCGTCATTATGGTTACAGTTGGAGCAAAATGTTTTTAAAAAAGATTCAAGGGGCATAAAATCGAAATTATTCCTTTATAAAAACCCGGAAGAAGAAACCGCCGATGGGGGATACGATATTCAGGCAGTAAAGCTGAAGGATGGCGCAATTACCGGCGATGTTAAATATAGCATTTATGATACCCGGATGGAATTGACATTGCCGCAACCTTTAAAAAGCGGGCAAAAAGTAACCTTCAGCATTCAGTACCGTTACAATTTCCCTCAAAACTATAAAAATGCCGATTTCCTGGTTAACCGTACCGATATCCTGCCGACCAAAAACGGCAACATTTACGCGGTTGCCCAATGGTACCCGAGGATGTGCGTATTGGATGATGTGGAAGGCTGGAATACCTTGCCTTACCTGGGTAACGGCGAGTTTTACCTGGAATATGGCAATTTTAACGTGAACATTACCGTGCCCGCGGGCTATATGGTAGAGGGCTCGGGCGATCTGCTGAATCCCGAAGAGGTGTTAACGCCCGTACAGCTTAAGCGCTGGCAGGCGGCTAAACAAAGCAAGATGCCGGTATTTATCCGTTCGGCCAAAGAAGTTACGGAAGCCTCGTCGCGGCCTGTAAAAGCTACCTGTACCTGGAAATACAGGATGGATAATACACGCGATTTTGCCTGGACTGCCTCGAAGGCGTTTATTTGGGAAGCCTTCAGCTTCCCGGTAGCCGGGGGTAAAAAAGTGTTGGGAAGTTCACTGTACCCGGTTGAATCCGATAAGAAAGACAGCTGGAAACGGTCGTCGGAATATATCAAATTCACGTTACAACTTTTTTCGGATAAGTGGTTTACTTACCCTTACAATAAGGCGGTAAATGTGGCATCCAACCTGGATGGTATGGAGTACCCGGGTATGGTGTTTTGTTCGGCCAGGGATACCGGCAATGCTTATTTTATGGTGGTAAATCACGAATTGGGCCACACCTGGTTTCCGATGGTAGTGGGCGGCAACGAGCGTAAATACGCCTGGATGGATGAGGGTTTTAATACCTTTATTGATAACCTGGCTGTAAAAGATTTTAATAAAGGCGAGTTTAGGGGCTATGCTGAGATATACAGCCCGCTTGATACGCTTTTTTCAGAACGGGTTGTACCTATCATTACCCGACCTGATGCCATACCCGGCGATATGGTTTTCCCGGTCCAGTACCAAAAGGTAGCCTATGTGCTAACCATGCTGCGTAACCAGGTAGTTGGCCCCGAAAGATTTGATAAAGCTTTTCGCAAGTATATCAGCGATTGGGCCTACAAGCACCCCACACCCTGGGATTTTTTCAGGAGCATGGATAGCTCGGTAGGCGAGGACCTTAGCTGGTTCTGGAAATCGATGTTTTTAGAAAATTACCGCCTTGACCAGTCGGTAGCTAAAGTAGAAAACCTTGCAAATGGTAGGGCGCAGATCACTATAGAAAACCTGGAAAAGGCCGCCATGCCCCTGGTGGTTCAACTAACCTACGCCGATGGCTCGACAGAGCACAGGGAGTTTCCGGTAGAGGTATGGGAATATACTGGCAGCTACAGATTTACCGGTAACAAAAAAGCCGCGGTTACTAAAGTATCTATCGATCCGGATAGCCTGTATCCCGATGTAAACAGGGGAAATAATACATATGAGATAAAAAAGTAAGTACAGGCGACGGTTGTTTAAAAGGTTTTTTTTGCCCCTTATCAATAACAATTAAATAACATACAGTTAAATTGATGTTGATGCCCGGCCCTTAAATTTAAGGAAGCAAAAACCCAATGGACCGTATCCTTTTCCCCCGCAGTAACTTTGATGATCTTCGTAATTGCCCGATAGATAAACTGGAGGAGGATATCTCCCGCACATCAATCCGCTTAAAACTACACGGCAACCTGGCGGCAGATCATGACCGCGAGCGCTACAAGCAGGAATTGGATAAACTAAGCGTTTTTAAATACATAAGCCAGCTGCGAAAAGGCAAACTGAGCTATGAGGATTTTAACCAGAAGGTAGAATTGACGTCCTGAGCTCTAAAAATTCTCTTCGTATACCATTGCGCCGGGCGTTTCCAGCTTGTAATGTTTTACCTGGCCGGGACCTTCAAACTCAAAGCGCAGGCCTACAATACGGCCAATGTTGCGCTTTTGTTCAACATCCATGATTTGTTTGTTATTGAGATAAATTTTTAAGCGATGGTTATTAACACTGCATTTTAAGGTTTGATATTGCCTGAAATCGCAGCCGAATGCACTCAGGTCATGGTCGTTGCCGCCAATCCAATATTGGCCGGTTAAAACGCCCATATTGGCAATGCATCCTTTGTTTACAATGGGTATCACAATGGCCATCCCATCGCCCAAAATGGTTAAATCGGCTTTACGGCAAACAGATTGGCCAGGTGTTGCTGTATTGCGCAGCGTGCATTCCATCATGAAATTATCAGCCCGGATGCCAGGAAATTCACGCACGTTGCAAAATTTTAACCAGGTATCATTAAACACCGGCGTGCCCAGTTTTTGCTGCATCAGGCTATCTTTAATGCCCATATAGCCATCACCCTTTATTTCGGACGATGACAGGTACACGGGCACAGGCTGACGATCTATAATCCCAATCCATCCTTTGGTTTTTATAAAAACAACAGTTTGTTTAACTATCCGGTTGTTTACCACCAGTTTTGCTATAAAATGGCCAGGGGTATAATAGATGGACGTATGCTGTTTACCACCGCCGGGCACAAGCTCGCGTCGGCGTGGGTCCCATGATTGCTGGATGTAAACACTGTCTGTATGAAAAGCAGATGCATCATAGTTGAAAACCACAGAATTGGGCAGGTCGTCAGATGTCTTTTTACTGCTGAATTTTACGGTTGATAAATCCGGTGTGTCTTTTCTGTTGATGCCGGCAAAATAAAAGGCGGCAAACAATAGCAAGGGGATAGCCATGAGCAACAAATATTTGTACCTGTTTTTGGAGGAAGCCTTGACCGCCGGAATTTGTTCAATTGCAATGGGTGGCTCGTTTTGTTCAACCACGCCATTAACCTGGTGGTGTTGCCTGAAATCGCGCCAGCTTTCATAATCCAGGAAACGGGCCAGGGCATTGAGTGTTGCGGTTGTTGGGTAGCTATCATAACGTACTTTGCCCCAAATCCTTTTTAGGGTAGAAATACTGAGCCTGACTTTTGTTTTTTCGAAGATCAGCTTGCTCAATTGCTCAAAATCGTCATTACTCCAAATGCTGTTATCGCCCCAGTTTAACGAGCGTTGAATAAGCTGGCAGCATAATAAAAGCAGTTGTTTTTCTTTTTCCATCAAATTTTAGGCGATGATGCATATTATAAACCTGCAAAAACTGCTTGAACAAACTTGAACAGGATTGAAACGCCCGTTCTGCTTAATTCTGAATGCTATTTGCAAGTTTTGCTAAAGTTAAAATCTAAAACCATGAAGAACAATATTTTATTTAGCCTCTTTTTAATAACTACGTTTTTTTGCGGCGATGCCTGTGCGCAGCAAAAGGGAGCCAATGATTTGAATAGCCTGTTAAAACAGGATACGCCGATAACATCGTCCGCAAAAAAATTAAGCAAAATCACCGACGGTACCAGGGAGGGGATTTCGTTTACAGGTATCGTTTGGCTTAAAGACATAGACTTTACAACCGGGACAATTGACGTTGATCTTCGGGGCAAAGACGTTTTTCAGCAAAGTTTTTTAGGCATTGCTTTTCATGGCATCGATACGGTTACCTATGATGCCATTTATTTCAGGCCTTTTAATTTTCAATCACCAGATACACTTAGGCGTAAGCATGCCGTGCAGTACATCAGCCAGCCAAATTTTTCGTGGGATAAACTGCGGGCAGATCATCCGCTTGTGTACGAAAATGCCGTTAATCCATTCCCGCTGGCTACCGCCTGGTTCCACGCGCATATTGTGGTAAAAGCTGATGAAATTGTGGTATATGTAAATCATTCAACTAAACCATCGCTCAGCGTTAAAAAGCTGAATGACCGGCAACACGGCCTCATCGGATTGTGGAATGATAGTTTGCCCGGCGATTTTGCCAACCTCGTTATCAAACAATAAAATGCCAACCTATAAAAGTCAAATTATGAAAAAGCTATTGGTACTATTTATTCTTTTTGCAGCTATTAAGGTAAGTGCCCAGCCAAAGTATAAGGTGCTGAACCTGCCGGCGATCAACCCGAAAGAATGGGACATTCCTAAAAATGATACCCTTGACTATGAATTAGGCAGCTACCAGGGTAAAAAAGCGCTGCTGATAAAACGGAAGATAGATAATTACAAATCGGCCAGCCTGGCCTATCCTAAAAAAATAATTTTTAAGGATGGTATTATCGATTTCGATTTGGCATTTGCAGGATTTGCAGGAAAAGGCAATGGTTACATCGGCCTTGCCTTCAGGATTAAAGATGCTCATCATTATGAAACTGTATATTTCAGGCCACTGTCGTCAGGTACCGTCAACGCCATTCAATATATGCCCGAAAAAAAGGCCGAATTTAACTGGTGGGATTATGAGGCCGATAAATACCAGGCCAGCGCAATACTGCCTGCTAACGGCTGGTTTCATGTTAAAGTGATAGTTGTAGGGCGCAAAATGGAAGTGTATGTGAACAATGCTGCCAAACCTGCCATGGTTTACACCTCGCTTGATCCTACATTAAAAATTGGCTCTGTTGGTTACTGGCATGGTAATTCATCCTTAGGCGCTTACCGGAATCTGACAATAAAAACACTCGAGTAGCTATGAAGAATATAATGTTGATGGTGATGCTTTTTTGCTCTTCGGCAATGGCGCAAACCATCGAATACGGTAATAACCGAGGCGCAGGTAATTATCTGAAAATGAAAGATAGTACCAGGATTTACTACGAAGTTTACGGCAGCGGTAAGCCGTTGGTTTTGCTTCACGGTGGTCTTTATGGCGATATCTCTGAATATGGAAAGCTAATCCCTGCTTTAGCCAAACAATTTAAGGTTATAGCTATTGGCACCCGCGGCCACGCTAAACCCGAAATAGGGCACAAGCCTTACACGTACCATATGATGGCCGAAGATGCCTATGCCATTATCCAACATCTAACGAAGGACAGTATTTTACTTTTAGGCTTTAGCGATGGTGCTGTGCAGGCAATGGACCTGGCTATCCATCACCCCGGTTTGGTAAAAAAAATGGTATTTGCAGGCGGAAATATCTCGGCGGCAAGTTACCGCCCCGGCCTAATAGAAGAGCTTAAAAAACTAAACGGCAGCTCGTTGGAAAAAGACGATCCGGGATTTGTGAGCGACAGGAAAAAACTAATGCCCGAACCACAACGCTGGGATGAATTTGTGGAACTATTGAAACAGGCATGGGTTAACCAGGTAGCTTTTACCGATGATGAGATAAAAAATATCATATGCCCGGTAATGGTAACTGCCGGCGACAGGGATCGGTATAATTCGATAGAAAGCTTTGTGCGCGTATACAAATTGTTGCCGCACGCACAATTGGCCATCATCCCCAATGCCGACCATATTATTTTTTACCGGCAGCCAGAGTTAATGGAAAAGCTGGTGCTCGATTTTTTACGGTAGTGTATAGATAGGGGCGGGTTAATAAAGCCACCGGTTTATGTTGGCAAATTCCAATCAAAATTTGCAACTTTATTGCCAGCCAAATAATACCTATGAAATTTAAAATATTGCCAATCCTTTCCTGTACTGTTTGCTTAACTGCGATAGCTTTTTTTAGTAATGCGCAATCGGTTTTTAAACCGCAAAAGGACCTTTCTAACACCCTCAAAAAAAACTTTATTGCCGCAGATGCCCAATACAAATTATTAGCAACAAAGATAGGACCGGAGGAGTTCCCGAAAACTTACCATCCGGATAAAGACAAACAGGAAAACAGCAACTCGGGCTGGTGGTGCAGCGGCTTTTATCCGGGCAGCCTGTTGCTTTTGTCCGAGCAAACAAAAGATAAACAGCTGCTCACCGAAGCCAACCGTATTATGGGGGTACTAGCTAAAGAGCAATTTAACACCCATACCCATGATTTGGGTTTTATGATGTATTGCAGCTTTGGCAACGCCAATAAAATTGAGCCAAAGCCGGAGTATAAACAAATCCTGATTAATAGCGCCAAATCATTGTCAACCAGGTTTAACCCGGCAGTGGGCTGTATTAAATCCTGGGATTCAAAACCCGGCGATTACCTGGTGATTATTGATAACATGATGAATCTTGAGCTGCTTTTTTGGGCAACCCATGAAACGGGCGATTCCAGCTATTATAAAATAGCGGTTACCCACGCCAATACCACCATGAAAAATCATTTCAGGCCCGATTTTAGTTCGTACCATGTTATAAATTATGATGCCCAAACCGGAGCGGTAAAAGAAAAGAAAACAGCCCAGGGCTTCGCTAATGAATCGGCATGGGCAAGGGGCCAATCATGGGGGTTGTATGGCTATACCGTTATGTACCGTGAAACTCATGATAAAAAATATCTTGACCAGGCGCAAAACATTGCTCATTTTATATTGACTAACCCAAACTTGCCGGCAGATAAAATTCCATATTGGGATTATAATGCCAGCAACATTCCTAATGCTTTAAAAGATGCATCGGCTGCGTCGGTTATGGCATCGGCCCTGCTTGAATTATGTAAGTATAGCGATGCCAAACAGGGGCAACAATATTTTAATGTGGCGCAAACGATATTGAAAACACTTTCGGCACCCCCTTATATGGCTGCAGCGGGTACCAATGGTGGTTTTATTTTGCAGCACAGCGTTGGCCATTTCCCTGCCGGGACAGAAATTGACGTCCCCTTAACTTACGCCGATTATTATTTTATCGAGGCTATGCAGCGTTACCTGGCATTCGGCAAAAAAAAATAACTTACTTTTAGCTGTATAAATTATAAAATGGCATTAGGTAAAGGTAGGTTAGAGGCTTTCAGTGATGGCGTTATTGCCATCATTATTACCATTATGGTATTAGAGATGAAGGTGCCGCACGGCGATAGTATTGAAGCTTTAAAGCCGCTTATTCCGGTTTTCATGACCTATGTATTGAGTTTTGTTTACGTAGGTATTTATTGGAACAACCATCATCATACCCTGCAGGCGGTAAAATCAATAAATGGCAAAACGCTGTGGGCCAACCTGCATTTGCTGTTTTGGCTATCGTTAATACCATTTGTAACCGGATGGATGGGCGAAAATCATTTTGCCAAATGGCCAGTAATGTGTTACGGTTTTGTTTTGCTGATGAATGGCATAGCCTATTCAATCCTGGTGAAAAATCTTGTTCGCCATCACGGCGAACACTCTTTGTTGGCACAGGCTTTTGGGGAAGACTGGAAGGGTAAAATATCTGTTATTTTATATGCCGTAGCCATTTGTTTATCGTGGTTTAGTGCCAGTGGCGCCATGGCGCTATATGTTTTAGTAGCCGGTATTTGGTTTATTCCCGATAAAAGGATCGAAAATAAACTTACCCATCATGATACTGACAACCAGCTATAAATAGGCTTTAACTCAAAATAATATCAACTAAATCAATTTAGTTGATAAAAAAGTATAAACTATTTCGCAATTTCGTAGTTGTAGTAGTGTTTTAACCTAAGTGATTTTTATTGCATTTTAATTAACCATTATTTGCACTACTACACGTTTACCTATGTTGGATATTGCTTATAACCATGAGCCGGAATTGCTTGCAAGGGCATCGCCGCAACATCATGACAAGGATTTGCTATTACAGGTAGCGGAAGGGGATGAACATGCTTTTCGCCGCTTGTTTATTATACACCATCAGCAATTGGGGGTTCATATTCATCGCGTCACCAACTCAATAGAACTGGCCGAAGAAGTTGTACAAGATGTTTTTTTGAAAATATGGATGGCGCGCGAAACCCTGGCGCAGGTAGAAGACTTTAAGGCTTACCTGTTTGTTATATCAAAAAACCATGCCCTTAATTGCCTCAAAAAGCTGGCGAAAGAAAAGGTACAGGCAAAAAAACTGGAAGAGAGCAGTTTTGGTTTGATCATGGGCGATCAGCAGGATAACTTATACTATAACTTATTGGATGAAGCAATAGATCACCTGCCATCGCAACAGCAAAAAGTATACTTGCTAAGCAGGCACAATCGTTTGAAGTACAACGAAATTGCCGATCAGCTTAAACTGTCCCGAGAAACGGTAAAAAAATACCTGCAAATAGCCACAACCTCTATAACCGATTATGTACGGAGCCATTTGGATGTATATTCGGTTGTTTTGCTGGCAATAAAAACTTTTTTTATTTTTTTTCAAAAGCGATAGCCCCTTTTTTATCGCATTTATTGTCTTATGTGTGAGTTGACCCCAAACTCGGCATTTACCAATTTATAATATGAATTAACATCTACCTGTATGAGTGCATTTAATGCAAGGCTTAACTACCTGTTTAATAGTTATTACCACCAAACTGCTACGCAGCAGGAGAGGGATGAATTGTTTGAAATCATCAACTCATCTGCTAATGATGCAGAGCTTACTGCACTTATTCATGAAGCCTGGAATGCCCTCCAGGCAGGTGACACACTTTTTGATGCCACAAAAAGCATGGAGATGCTTAATAATATTCTTCAAAGTAAATCTCACCCTGACGATATACACCCCATAAGGCCACCAAACAAAAACCAGTTATGGTTAAAAGTTGGTGTTGCAGCCGCTATGATGGTGTTTGTTGGCTTTGGTGCCTATGTGTTAGTTAATCAACACAAAACAGCAGCAAATAAACGGGCCCAGGCCAGGCTAAAGCCTGTGCCGGCGCATGATGTTTTGCCCGGTGGCAACAAGGCCGTGCTTACCCTGGCCAACGGTAAAACTATAACGCTGGATAGCGCAAAAAATGGTTTACTGGCTAATGAAGGCAATGCTCATATCAAAAAAACACATGATGGCCAGTTAGTGTACGAAGGGGGTAAAAACGGAGGCGCTGATGTACCTGCTGCTATGAATACTGTATCTACCCCGCGCGGAGGGCAGTATCAGTTGGTATTGGACGATGGCAGTAAGGTTTGGCTAAACTCGGCATCGTCGTTAAGTTTCCCGGCAACATTTAAGGGCGCAACCAGGGAGGTTGAAATTACTGGCGAGGCTTATTTTGAGGTGGCCAAAAATGCGAAGATGCCATTTAAAGTAAAAGTAAATAATACCGTTGTTGAAGTGCTGGGTACCCATTTTAACATTATGGCTTATAATGATGAAGATGCTATGAAGACAACGTTGTTAGAAGGATCTGTGAAAATCAGCAACAAACAATTTAGCGGTCTTTTAAAACCCGGGCAGCAAGCATTACTTAAGCAAAACGGGCCTATAAAAATAACGGATGAAGCAGATGCAGACGATGCTGTTGCCTGGAAGCAGGGGATATTCCAGTTCAGGGATGCAAGTATCGAGGCCATTATGAGGCAGGCAGCGCGCTGGTACGATGTGCAGGTGAGCTTTGCCGGCAAAATACCGGCAAAAGAGTTTACCGGTCGCATTTCGCGTAATGTAAAGGCATCCGAACTGATGGGAATGCTAAAATATATGGGCGTTAATTTTAAAATTGAAGACAAACATATAACGGTGCTGCCATAAATAATCAACCCCAATTAATAACCAATTTAAATACAACTAATCAACAACCAATTACTCACTTTTTAAAAAAGCTATGATGGAAGAAATACCAAATATAAGTTAGCCCGGGCGGGGCTTGCATGGTAAAATGGCTCGTCTCTCATGTTTAAATAACATGCCGGTGCCAAAATATAACCAATAAAAAACCGGGAAGTATTCGCAGTACTTTCCCGGCTAAGCATCTGGGCCCCAAAAAAATGCAATCGACGAATTGAAAGTTAATGTTTAACCCAAACTCTACAAACTTATGAATTTTAATTCTAAGGCCACGCCTTTGGTATGGCCCCAATTATCCAAAATAATTTTAGCTATGAAGCTAACAGTTATTATTATGGTGGCGGTACTTACCAACGTAAGCGCCAAAACCTACAGCCAGGTTGTTACCCTGCACCAAAAAAATGCCAGTGTCGAAAAAGTACTACGTTCTATCGAGAAACAAACTGGTTATCATTTCATGTATGAGAAACAGGATGTAGCTAAAGCAAGCGCTATTAATATCGAAGTTTCGGGCGTTACACTTGAACAGGCGCTTGACCAGGCGTTTAAAGATCAGCCCTTAACCTACAAAATTTTCCAGGAAACCATTGTGGTTAAAAAGAAGGACGCGGTAAATGCAGATGCTGCTGCCGATATTAAAGTATCGGGTACTGTGTCTGATTCAAAAGGCCCGCTGCCTGGTGTAAGCATCAGGATCAAAGGTTCCAATGAAGGCGCCCAAACCGATGTGAACGGTAAATTCAGTTTAAACGTACCCGAAAACGGAACACTGGTATTCAGTTTTGTTGGCTACAACACGCAGGAGGTTCCTGTTGGCGGTAAAACAACACTAAACGTTTTACTTGCCGAAGCGCCCAAAGCGTTAAGTGAAGTTGTTGTTGTTGGTTATGGTACCCAAAAACGTGTTGATTTAACAGGTTCGGTAGGTAGTGTAAACTCAAAGCAGTTACAGGAAAGGCCGCAAACCAACCTGGAGCAAGAATTATCAGGTAAAATTGCCGGTGTAAACGTATCTACAAACTCTGGCGCGCCAGGTGGTAACACCAAGATCAGGATTCGTGGTTACAGTTCCATCAACACCCGTACAGATCCTTTGTACGTAGTAGATGGTGTGATATGGACAGAAGGCGGTAACTCCATAAGCCCTAATGATATCGAATCGGTAGATGTGCTGAAGGATGCGTCATCAACTGCTATTTACGGTACACGCGGTGCAAACGGCGTTATTTTAGTTACCACCAAACGCGGTAAAAAAGGAGAAGGTACCATAAGCTATGATAGCTACGTAAGCGTAGGTCACATGGCCAAAGAATTACCTGTTTTGAATTCAGCTCAATTTATGGCTGTTGAAGACCTTTCATACGCCAACATTAAAAAATATGACCCTACAGGCTGGGCATCTGGCAAATATGCCGACCAGGATCCTGTTAAATTGCGCACCGCTTTAATTGGCAAGTTATTTGACTCAAACCTTAAGCCGTTGTATGATGTGGATTGGCAAAAAGCTACCACCCGTAATGCGGTAAGTCAAAATCATAACCTGAATTTCACAGGTGGTTCAGACAAGTTAACCTATGGTTTCTTTTTAAACTACGCTAATGATCAGGGTATAATTTTAAATAGTTATTTAAAACGTTATAACGCCCGTTTAACTTTCGATAACCAAATTAAACCGTGGTTAAAGGTAGGTGCTACTTTAAATTACAACACCCAGGATCAACGTACAGCTGATGATGGTACAGGAGGCAATAACATTCCGCGTATGTTAATTGAGATGGTTCCTTTTATTCCAATCAAATATCCTGATGGAACCTACGGCAAACGCACTGATTATCCAAACTTAGAAGGTGGCGATAACCCGGTGGCCCAGGCCAACGAAGTTGAAGCACTTTACCGCAAACGTATTTTTAGTGGTAACAGTTACCTGAATATAAACATTATACCCGGCCTTGAATTTCGCAGTACTTTGGGTGTAACAACAGCCGCCAATTATAACCCGCACTTTCAAAGTGGTTTAGTAGGTGGTTCTGTAGCCAGCCAAACAAACAGTTCGGCATCAATTGATGAGCAGAACAATACTTTCTGGCAATGGGAAAATCACTTTACTTATACCAAAACCTTTAATAAGGTGCATACTATTAACGTAGTTGCAGGCACCGAGCAGCAAAACTTTCAGCAAACAGGTTTAGGCGCATCTACCGGCAACTTAGCCGATAATTACTACCAGTATTATAATTTAGGCGCAGGTTCTATCCCAGGTATTCCTTCATCAAATTATGATGCATGGCAAATGCGCTCTTATTTTGGACGCTTAAATTATAACTATAATGAAAAATACCTGTTAACGGTTACCGGTCGTCAGGATGGGTCTTCCCGTTTTGGTACAAATGTAAAAACAGGGTTTTTCCCATCAGCCGCTTTTGCGTGGAGGGCTTCGCAAGAAGATTTCCTGAAGGACAACAAAACAATTTCTGATCTTAAATTCAGGTTAAGCTACGGTTTAACAGGTAACTCCGAAATTGGCGAATACCGTTCACAAGCGCAAATTGGTACAGTTAATTATGTATTTAATGGAGCCCAGGCTGTAGGTACACAGCTAACATCAATTGGCAACAATGATCTTTCATGGGAAAAAACCGCGGAGTACGATCTTGGTTTCTCTGTAGGTTTATTTAACAACCGTGTTAATATTGAGGCAGATGCCTATTTAAAGAAAACCAAAGCCTTGCTGCTTAATGCGCCATTGCCAGAAACCAGCGGTTTTAACAGTGTTTACAAAAACATTGGCAGGCTGCAAAACAAAGGTTTGGAGTTAACTATCAGTACACAAAATATCAAAAGCCAGGATTTCTCCTGGAATACTACATTCAATATCTCGTTCTTAAAGAACAAAATATTGGCTTTGGGTGCCTCAAACGATGATATATTTTTATCGCCAACGTTCCTTTCACAATTTAACCTGATGCGTGTAGGTTTACCTGCGGGTAGCTTTTACGGTTACAAAGTGTTGGGTACATGGGGGACTGCCGAAGCATCACAAGCTGCAATATTTAACAAATTGCCAGGCGACCTGAAAATACAGGATACTAACGGCGACGGCAAAATTACAGCCGATGATAAAGTGATCCTGGGTAAATCAATACCAGATGGATACGGAACATTAAGTAACACCTTCCGTTATAAAAACATCGATTTGGGTATCGATCTGCAGTTTAACTATGGTAACCAGATCATGAACCTAACCCGCCACTCGGGCCAGGACCGTACCGGGCAGGCTAACAGCTATGCAACCGTATTAAACGCATGGACACCAACTAATCAAAATACAAGCATCGCAGAAGACAGGCCAGCTTATGTGTATTACCAAACAGAGATTTATTCGACTAAGGTAGAGAGTGGTAATTTCATCCGCGGCAGATCGGTAACACTTGGTTATACTTTCCCAACTGCTTCTATAGCTAAAATCAAATTGAGCAGGCTAAGGGTGTATGCGCAGGCTCAAAACTTGTTTGTGATAACCAAGTATACTGGTTACGATCCCGAAGTTTCTACTTATGGTTACGATCCTAAGAATCCTAACAATAACAGCAACTTTAATCAAAGCATCCAGTTTTACGATTATCCAAAACCAAGAACCTTCCTGCTTGGCTTAAATGTTAGTTTCTAATTTAAACGTTAAAACATATTATTATGAAGTTTAATTTAAAAAAATACCGGATCGGTTACTTATTACTGATTCTTACTATACTGGTTGGCAGCTGTAAAAACGAACTTGTTGAAAAGAATAAGGGCGGTTTTGTAAAAAGCAATTATTTTACCAGTGCAAACCAGGCGCGTATATTTGTTAATGGTATTTACCAAAAGCTATACCTGTTTCAAAACGGCGATGCTTACGGCGAAAGCCCGTTTATTACCATTGAGCTTTTTGCAGGCCACACCACATCATTAGGGCAAAGCGTTAACAATAATAACGTTATCAACAACCGTACAGATGCGGTTAACCCGGGTTTTGAGGATGTATGGCAAAATAGCTACGCGGCAATATCGAACGCCAACCTCGCCCTTGCGAATATTCCGCCAATTACTCCCTTCGCCGATGCTGATAAAAAAGCCTTATTAGGCGAAGCCTATTTTTTAAGAGCGTTCTTTTACTATCACCTGGTGAGGTTATACGGCGATGTACCATTAATCACCCAGCCGGTTAGCCTTACAAGCCCTGATCTTTATCCTGCCCGTACAGCTACCGCTGCTGTGTATGATCAAATCATCAGCGACTTAAAAGCCGCAGAAGCGTCGGGCCTGCCCGAGTCTGATAAAACAGGGAAGGTTACGTTAACCGCTGTGCGCACTTTGTTGGCCAGTGTTTATTTAACCACTGCGGGTTTCCCGCTTAAAAAGACCGCCAATTATGCTTTGGCTGCTGCCGAAATATTGCCGGTTATAAATAGCAACGCTTACACCTTGTTTGATAAGTACGATTACCTGCATGACAATGCACACAAAAACCAGGGTGAATTGATATTTCAATCCAACTACCTGGTTGGTGTAGCTACAAATGCCATACCCCAGTTAACCGTTCCATTTAACTTACTGGTTGGTGTATATGGCGATCACCTTGGTGCTATGATACCTACCAATGCCTTTTTTAACAGCTACGAGGCGGGCGACTTACGTGCAAAAGAACGACAGTTTTATTTTTCAAGCTACCCATCATCTAAAGATGGCACTATTATCAACTTTGGCGAGCATGCGCTTTACAAATATTTCCACGTAGAGAGTGCTACAGGTAATGGTCAAAGCGATGAAAACTGGACCTTTTTACGCTTGCCAGAAGCCATGCTGATTTATGCAGAAGCAAGTAACGAAGCAGAAGGAGCCCCTAATGCAACAGCAATTGCCCAGCTTAACAAAATAAGGGCACGTGCACAACTGGCACCGATAGGCGCCTTAAGCCAGGACGCCTTCCGCAAAGAGGTTTGGAAAGAGCGCTATCATGAACTGGCCTATGAAAACAAAGCTTATTTTGATATACAGCGTACCCACCAGGTTTATGATGTTATCAACAATACTTTTGGTGATGCTACATCAACCAAAAACGAGCAAAATGTAACCATGAAAGCTCAGTATTACCTGTGGCCTATTCCGCAGCGCGAGATTAGTACCAATGCTAAACTAACCCAAAACCCAGGTTGGTAAAATAGAAGCCTCACCTAAATCCTCTCCAAAGGAGAGGACTTAAAAAAACATTCAAATCAAGAACCCTCTCCTTTGGAGAGGGCAGGGTGAGGCCCCTTTAGAAAGGATTTAGGTGAGGCAAATATTTAAATATAAAAGACCGGCCATTGCAGCCGGTCTTTTATATTTACAGGTAAATTGAAAAACATTAAATGTCTCCCCGAATGAAGAAAAGCATTGTACTTATTGGTTCATTATTAATGGCTGCCACCTGTGCCATGGCGCAGCAGGTAAATAAAGTAACCGACCCTGTTGAATACATTAACCCGCTGATGGGTACCGATTCGCATTATGACCTATCCAACGGTAACACTTACCCGGCAATTGCGCTCCCCTGGGGTATGAACTTCTGGACACCTCAAACCGGCGTAATGGGCGATGGATGGGCTTATACTTATGATGCCCATAAAATACGCGGCTTTAAGCAAACCCACCAGCCGTCGCCATGGATGAACGATTACGGGCAGTTTGCTATAATGCCGGTAACCAAACATTTAAAAGTATCGCAAAACGGCCGGGCAAGCTGGTTTTCGCACAAAGCCGAAACAGCCAAGCCATATTATTACAGCGTTTACCTGGCCGATCATGACGTAACTACCGAAATTACTCCGACCGAAAGGGCGGCCCAGTTCAGGTTTACTTATCCCAAAACAGACAGCTCATTTATTGTGATAGACGCGCTGAACAAAGGGTCATACGTAAAGATTATTCCCGGCGAGAAGAAGATAGTAGGTTACTCTACCAAATACGCCCGCGGCCCGTTAAAAAACTTTAAAAACTATTTTGTTATTTATGTAGATAAGCCCATCACCATTGCGCAAACCTACAGCGATACTACCCTGAGCAATGGCCTGGAACTGAAAGCCGAGCATGCAAGCGCTTTAATAGGTTTTGCAACTACCCATGGCGAGAAAGTACATCTGCGGGTAGCTTCGTCATTCATCAGTATTGAGCAGGCCGAACTAAACCTGAAAAGGGAAGTGGGTAACGATAGCTTTGATGTAACCAAACAAAAAGCAAAGGACGTTTGGAATAAAACCCTTAGCCGCTTGACTGTTGAGGGCGGCACTATCGACCAGACCCGTACTTTTTACTCTTGTATGTACCGCATGGTTTTCTTCCCTAATAAATTGTATGAGATAGACGAGAAAGGAAATATTGTACACTACAGCGCATCTACAGGTAAAGTATTCCCAGGCTATAAATTTGCCGGTACCGGCTTTTGGGACACCTTCAGGGCGCTGTACCCATTCCTGAACCTGGTTTATCCGTCTATCAATAAAGAGATGCAGGAAGGCCTTATTAACGATTATAAAGAAGGCGGCTGGCTGCCGGAGTGGTCGAGCCCCGGATACTCTGCGGTAATGATAGGTAACAACTCGGCATCTGTGGTATCCGAAGCGTACTTAAAAGGTGGCAAAGGTTACGATATTCAGAAACTGTACGAGGCCCTGGTACATGGCGCCAATAACAAAGGCCCCGCAGCAACCGGCCGCGAAGGGGTGGAGTACTACAACACATTAGGTTATGTACCTTATGATGTAAAGATAAACGAAAATGCTGCCCGTACCCTGGAGTACGCTTATGACGATTTCACCATATACAAATTGGGTAAAGCCTTAGGCAAACCTGCTTCTGAAACAGATGTGTACAAAAAGCGCAGCATGAACTATAAAAACCTGTTTGATCCATCAACCGGATTAATGCGTGGCAAAAATAAGGATGGTTCATTTGAAACGCCATTTAGTCCGTTTAAATGGGGCGATGCCTTTACAGAGGGCAACAGCTGGCATTATAGCTGGAGTGTGTTCCATGATATCCAGGGGTTGATAAACCTGATGGGCGGCAAAAAGCAATTTGTTACCAAGCTCGATTCGGTATTTACCCTGCCGCCAGTTTTTGATGACAGTTATTACGGCGAAACCATTCACGAAATCCGCGAGATGCAGATTGTAAATATGGGACAATATGCTCATGGCAACCAGCCTATACAACACATGATTTACCTGTACAACTACGCCGGCGAACCATGGAAAACCCAGCTGCATGTACGCGATGTGATGAACAAACTATACAAAGCTACTCCCGATGGCTATTGCGGCGATGAAGATAACGGTCAAACTTCGGCCTGGTATGTATTCTCGGCCATGGGCTTTTACCCGGTAACACCGGCCAGCGACCAATATGTGCTGGGTGCGCCTTTGTTTAAAAAGATCACCTTAAAGCTCGAGAACGGCAAAATGGTAACTATTAATGCTGCCAATAATAACTACGCCAACAGGTACATCAATACCATGAGTGTAAATGGCAAGCCTTATGATTTGAACTGGTTAAGCCACAAGGAATTGTTAAAAGGTGCCGCCATCAACTTTAACATGGCCCCGGCACCAAATAAAACAAGAGGGGTGAAGGATAGCGATGTGCCTTACTCGTTATCCAACGAATAGCTCCCTAACCACCCTGAAGGGGGAACAATAGCGGGCTTATTTATCAAATATCAGCCTTGCGAAGTTTTCAAAACTTCGCAAGGCTTTTTTTATTATGTCATTGCCCACCAGATAGAACCTGAAGAAAATTTTTATGACGTGCAACGGATATAGTTAAACGAATGTTCTAAGCTACCGTCATTGCGAGTATTCATCAGGTAAAATCTGAAAAAAAATGTTATGACGCGCAACGGATATAGTTAAGCGAATGCACTAAACTACCGTCATTGCTTTGTGTCTTATAATGACATGATTTTAAGCTATTGATTATCAGGGTTGTTTTTTTAATGTAGAGACGCAATACTTTGCGTCTCCCCCAGGACATTCAAAATTTACAGGCTCAACTTGCATGTGTGATTTGCATGCGGGAGACGCAAAATGTTGCGTCTCTACAAAAGCCCCGTTTACAATTATGTCATTACTGTTTTTTCAAGCATAGGCTGGTGGATACTCGATTTCTATGATCTATGCAACTAATTTAAGATAATTTTTTTCATACTTTCTGTTTTGGTTAACACAGGAGAAGATGCGCTGCACAAGTTTATTCCTGACCGCATTAATTACGCTCATTTTGTTCTTTTTTTCGACGTTGACTTTTCGTTCGTAGTAAAGTCTTAGTTCATCATTATACTGAATCGCCACCAGTGCAGCCATATGCAGAAGCGTCTTTACTTTTTTATTG